>JAEEGJ010002498.1_pt1 | contig 92948 bp, 69 predicted proteins | sample 8958761 | NCBI WGS metagenome assembly JAEEGJ01 (sample SAMN16246546, study PRJNA631951) | gut metagenome | biome: gut microbiome; feature: rumen; material: RS-attached | host: Bos | place: Iran: Karaj | collected 2018-10 | reverse complement strand
AGTTGTTACTTTTAACGGAATCACTCCTACCGACGAAAGCAAGGAGCAGTATGAAGAGTGGCAAAGAGAACATTTACAATAATTTATATTTATAATTAGACTACATCAAAATGATCAAGAGGGCCCGTCCCACCTGGCACTATCCCACCTAATACGAGGAAAAATATGGTTAGACTTGCGGAAAATAAGGATATAGAGAGAATACTTGAATTGTTGATTCAGGTTAATAATGTGCATGCTGCGCTTAGGCCTGATTTGTTTATTAAGGATAAGACAAAGTATAATAAAGAGGCTTTGGAGGAGATTATCCGTAATCCGATGACGCCGATTTTTGTGTCGGTGGATAAGGATGATGTGGTGAAAGGTTATGGATTTGCCCAGATTAATAACATAGGGGGCGAAGATAATCTTCAAAGTTATTCCAATATTTATATTGATGATATCTGCGTGGATGAAGCGTTCAGGCATCAGGGCGTAGCCACTGAAATCTATAAGTTTATTGAAGGCTATGCTGAGGGCATGGGATGCCACAATATTACACTAAATGTCTGGGAAGGCAACGATTCTGCCCGCAGATTCTACGAGTCCATGGGAATGGGAATTCAAAAAACGGTAATGGAAAAAATTATTTAAGTGTAAGGGAGAGGTTATGAAGTATTACAATGTGCAAAATGGGCCGCAGAATGTATCTGCGATAATTATGGGATGCATGAGAATGCCGGCTTTAAACGCGGATGAGGCTGCGAAAGTAATTGAGACTGCAGCAGATAATGGCATAAATTATTATGATCATGCCACATGTTATGGAATGGGTGAAGCTGAGGAGAGATTCGGCGAGGCTTTGGCCAAAACATCACTTAAAAGAGAAGATTTTTTTATTCAGAGTAAGTGCGGAATCTATCCTGACAGACAGGAATTTAACTGGGAGAAGGACGATATTTTAAAAAGCGTTGATGGAATTTTATCAAGGCTTAAGACTGATTACCTGGACGCGCTTTTATTACATCGTCCGGACCTTCTTTTTGAGCCTGAGGAGGTGGCAGAGGCTTTTGATAAGTTAGAAGCAAGTGGAAAGGTGCGTAATTTCGGCGTAAGTAACTTAGGCCCTATGCAGCTTGAACTTTTAAAGAAGTGCGTAAAACAGCCGCTTGTATTTAATCAGCTCCAGCTTTCATTAGATCAGACTCAGCTTATCGACCAGGAATTATATGTAAATAATCTCACAACTGAGCGCTCAACAGACAGGGACAATGGTCTTTTATCCTATTGCAGATTAAATGATATCACCATTCAGGCCTGGTCACCGCTGCAGATTGGAATGTTTGGGGGCTGCTTTATTAACCATCCTGATTACAAGGAATTAAATGACTGCCTGGCAGAACTTGGCGAGAAGTACAACGTGTCCAAGACAGCCATAGCCATTGCCTGGATTCTTCGCCATCCGGCGCATATTCAGGTTATATCCGGAACCATGAATCCTGTTCACATGAAGGAATTCTGCGATTCAACAAAGGTGGAACTTACCCACAATGAGTGGTATAAACTCTATCTTGCATCCGGCAAATTCCTGCCGTAAAATGAAGCACAATAAAAAAATAAAAAAAAGTATTGACAAACAGGTTGTGCACAATTATTATAAGAGCATACTTTAATACATTAAACCGATGAAAGAGAGAAGTAGGTTAGGAAATTTATCACAGAGAGCTGCGGCTGGTGGGATGCAGTATGAAGGAACTGATTGAATGGACTCTTGAGGGCGACTTGAAAAAGTTTTTTAGTAGACGTCGACGGGTTCCCTGCCCGTTACCAGGAGGGTGTACATGATGGTGTGCAGAATGAGAGGGCAGATGTAATGTCTGTCAAGCAGAGTGGTACCGCAGATTATATTATCTGTCTCTGGAGGTTAATCCGGAGACAGATTTTTTATTATAAGCCAACATCCGGAAAGACGGGTGTTGGTTTTTTTGTGTGAAAGGAGGCAAATATGTATTATCCATCTTATGAAGAAGTAAAAAGATATGAGAAGGATTATCAGATGATTCCTGTATGTAAAGAGATATTGGCAGATGTTGTGACGCCAATCACTTTACTTAGAAAACTCGCAGGAATTGATGAAAAGTTCTTCCTGCTTGAAAGTGTTGAGGGTGGAAAACAATGGGGAAGATACTCATTCTTAGGTGTAAATCCACTGCTCACAATAAGCTCAAAAAATAAAAAAGTCACAATCAAAAGCGGCGTGGTTGAGCAGGAAATCGATGGAGATCCGTTGGAGATTTTAAGAAATGAATTATCCAAATATAAGGCTCCGTCAATCGAAGGTCTTCCTTCATTTACAGGTGGCTTCGTGGGGTATTTTGCATACGAGATGATTGCATTATCCGAGCCAAAGTTAAGACTTAAAGGAAGCGACTTCGATGATTACAGCCTGATGCTTTTTGACAAGTTAATCGTATATGATCACTTAAAGCAGAAAATCATCATTGTGGTAAATTACAAGGCAGACAAGGCTGAGCAGGGCTATAATGCAGCTACCCTCGAGATTGAAAAATTAGCCCACCTCGTAAATGACCAGATGATCCTTAAATCTGAGAAGGCAGATGAGAATGTAAAATTCACATGCAATACCACCAAGGAAGAATATGAAGAGATGGTGGAGAAGACCAAGGCCTATATTCGTGAAGGTGATATCTTTCAGGGCGTTATCTCAAGAAGATTTGAGGCAACATACAAAGGCGGACTTCTTAATGCATACAGAATCTTAAGAACAACCAATCCTTCACCTTATATGTATTTCATTAAGTGTGATGACCTGGAAATCGCAGGTTCCTCACCGGAGACAATGGTCAAGTTAATAAATGGAAAACTGACAACCTTCCCGGTTGCAGGTTCAAGACCAAGGGGTGAGACAGAGGCAGAGGATGTAAGATTAGAGGCTGAACTTCTTAAGGATGAGAAGGAACTTGCAGAGCATAACATGTTAGTGGACCTTGCAAGAAATGACATTGGTCGAATCGCCAAGTTTGGCTCAGTAAGAGTTGAGGATTACATGTCAATCCACAGATTCTCCAAGATAATGCACATAGCTTCCACAGTATGCGGAGATATTAAAAATGACAAGGATTCACTTGATGCAGTATCAGCGCTGCTTCCGGCAGGAACATTATCCGGAGCGCCTAAGTTCAGGGCATGTGAGATTATTGAGGAACTGGAGAAAACAGGAAGAGGAATATATGGCGGCGCAATCGGATATCTGGATTTCTCAGGAAACCTGGATGTGTGCATAGCAATCCGTACCGCAGTAAAGAAAGGCGATAAGGTTTATGTTCAGGCAGGCGCCGGCATCGTAGCCGACAGTGTTCCTGAAACGGAATATATAGAAAGTGCCAATAAGGCAGGGGCGGTAATTGAAGCCGTAGAAAGAGCTAAGGAGGTGAATGACTAATGATTCTTTTAATAGATAATTATGACAGCTTTTCATATAACTTAGTTCAGTATATCGGCTCGGTGGCAACTGAGGAGATAAAGGTTGTAAGAAATGATGAACTTACAGTTTCAGAAGTTGCAGCCATGTCCCCAAGCCACATCATTATCTCTCCGGGCCCTGGAAAACCATCAGATGCAGGTATCTCAGAGATGGTGGTCAAAACCATGGCCGGCAAATCCAGAATCCTTGGAGTTTGCTTAGGGCACCAGGGTATATGCGAAGTCTACGGAGCCAAAGTCGGATATGCAAAGAAGTTAATGCATGGAAAACAGAGCATTTGTTATATAGATAATGAGGCGGAGATTTTTCGTGGGCTTCCTAAGGAAATCCCGGTGGCAAGATATCATTCACTGGCGGCAGATGCAGATACAATGCCAAAAGAACTTAAGGTTATCGGCCAGACTGCTGACGGTGAGGTGATGGCAGTTAAGCATAAAAATTATGAGATTTACGGACTTCAGTTCCATCCGGAAAGTGTTCTGACACCGGATGGTATGACAATGATTAAAAATTTCTTACAACTTGGAAATGAGGACGAAGGCAAAAGGAGGAATAAAAAAATGATTAAAGAGGCAATTGCACAATTAGTAGAAGGTAAAGATTTAACAAGAGAGATGGCAAAGCAGTGTACAGATGAGATTATGTCAGGTGAGACTGACCAGATGCTTATTGCATCATATCTTACAGCGCTTAGAATGAAGGGCGAGACAATCGATGAAATCGTAGCTTCTGCACAGGGAATGAGAGATGCAGGTACAGTTTTGGAGCACAAGGGTGAGGTGCTTGAAATCGTTGGTACAGGCGGAGATGAAGCATATACATTCAATATCTCAACCACAGCAAGTATTGTTATTGCAGCATCCGGACAGCCGGTTGCAAAGCATGGTAACAGATCAGTATCATCCAAGTGCGGCGCTGCAGATGTGCTTGATGCACTTGGAGTAAATATTACAATCGAGCCTGAGAAGATGGCTAAGGTTCTTGATGAAGAGAATATCGCTTTCATGCATGCTCAGGTTTATCATAAGGCAATGAGATTCGTGGCTCCTGTTCGTAAAGGCCTCGGCATCAGAACAGTATTCAATATCCTTGGACCTCTTACCAACCCTGCACATGCAACATATCAGGTAATGGGCGTTTATGATGAGTCACTTGTTGGTCCAATGGCCAAGGTTTTATCAGAACTTGGCGTTAAGAGAGGCATGGTTGTATATGGTAAGGACAGACTTGATGAAATCAGTATGTCAGATGCCACATCAGTATGCGAAATCGATAACGGTGATTTCAGATATTACGAGATTACACCTGAGCAGTTCGGCTTAAAAAGAGCAACCAAGGATGACATGGTTGGCGGTGACCCTGCTGACAATGCAAGAATTACAAAAGAGATTCTTTCAGGTGCCAAGGGACCTAAGAGAGACAGCGTTGTACTTAATGCAGGTGCAGGACTCTACATCTGTGGCAAGGCAAAGAGCATTCTTGATGGCGTAAGAATGGCTGAGGATCTCATTGATTCAGGCAAGGCAATGGAAAAATTAGAAGCATTTATAAAGGCGACAAATGAATAAGAATATACTGGAAATTCTTGCTGACAGTGCGAGAGCAAGAGTAGAAGAAGACAAAAAAAGAATATCAGAAAGCACCATGAGGGATGAGGCTACAAGACTTGCACTGAGTCAGCCTGATCAGACTTTCCCTGTGGAGGAAGCACTTAAGAAAGACGGCATAAGTTTTATATGCGAGGTGAAAAAAGCCTCGCCTTCCAAAGGTCTTATAGCCGAAGATTTCCCATATGTGGAGATTGCCAAAGAGTATGAGAAGGCAGGGGCTGCCTGCATCTCAGTACTCACTGAGCCCACAAAGTTTTTGGGAAGTGATGCCTACCTTGAGGAGATTGCGGAGAATGTAAAAACTCCGCTGCTTAGAAAAGACTTCACAGTTGATGAATATCAGATTTATCAGGCCAAGACACTGGGCGCTTCCATGGTACTTCTTATATGTGCAATACTTGATGAAGAGACAATAAAGAGATATATTGAAATCTGTGACGCTCTTTATCTTTCGGCTTTGGTGGAGGCTCATACGGAAGAAGAAATCGCCATGGCAGTAAGGGCAGGAGCAAGAATCATTGGAGTTAATAACCGTAACCTTAAGGATTTTACGGTAGATGTTCATAACTCAGAAAGGCTTCGCAAGCTTGTGCCGGAAGATGTACTTTATATAGCAGAAAGCGGTATCAAAACAGCCGATGACATCCAGGTTTTATATAATGCAGGAGTTAACGGAGTATTGATAGGCGAGACTTTAATGAGAAGCCCTGATAAAAAGGCAATGCTTGATGAATTAAGAAAAGGATGCAGGAAATATGAGTAAGATTAAAGTGTGCGGACTTAAAAGATTAGAAGATATTGAGGCAGTAAATGCCTGCAAACCGGACTGTGTGGGCTTTGTTTTTGCAAACACAAAAAGGTTTGTATCAGATGACCTGGCGTATGAGCTTAAGAGTAAACTTTCCAAAGACATACCGGCAGCAGGTGTCTTCGTTAATGAACCAATTGAGCATATACAGGCACTGGTCAATCGTGGTATTATAGACATCGTGCAGCTTCACGGCGCAGAGGATGAGGAATATGTAGACCATTTAAGACGCGGTCTTCCGGTGGGAATTCAGATCTGGAAAGCCATAAGAGTGGAAGTTGATTTAAGCGCTTTCGGTATTGATAATCCAAAGACTGCTGAAGAAATATCCAATGAATTATCACTGGCAGAAGAGAGAAGCCGCTACGCTGCAGCAATCATGCAGCTTAGTTCTCAGATAAAGAAACGCATGGTGGAAAATATCCACGCAGACTGCTATTTATTTGATTCCAAGGTTAAGGGAATAATCGGAGGAAGCGGTCAGAGTTTCGACCTTGCATCACTGCCGACAGATGAGGAGATTGGAAAGATTTATTTCCTTGCAGGAGGCGTTGGCTTTAACAATATTGAGCGTATTATAAGACAGCGTAATCCTTACGGAGTAGATATAAGTACGGCGCTTGAGACGGATGGTTTCAAGGACCGTGAGAAGATAGAAAGAATGGTTGATATAGTAAGAAGAGTGAGCGCCGAGTAGGCGCTGCCTTGAAAGGAGTAATGATATGAGTGTAGGAAGATATGGAGAATTCGGCGGACAATACGTGCCGGAAACACTTATGAATGCAATTCACGAACTGGAGGAGGCTTATGAACATTACAGCCATGATCCGGAATTTATTGCAGAACTTGATAAGTTAAATAAAGAATATGCAGGCAGACCTTCAATTCTGTACTACGCAGAAAAGATGACCAAAGATCTGGGCGGCGCCAAAATCTATCTTAAGAGAGAGGATTTGAATCATACAGGCTCCCACAAAATCAACAACGTGTTAGGTCAGGTTCTTCTTGCCAAGAAGATGGGCAAAACCAGAGTTATTGCAGAAACAGGTGCAGGTCAGCATGGTGTTGCAACCGCAACAGCTGCTGCACTTATGGGCATGGAATGTGAAATCTTCATGGGAAGGGAAGATACAGTAAGACAGGCACTTAATGTATACAGAATGGAACTTCTCGGAGCAAAGGTTCACGCAGTTACCACAGGTACTGAGACATTGAAAGATGCCGTTAATGAAGCCATGAGAGAGTGGAGTAAGAGAGTTGATGACACACTTTATGTTTTAGGTTCAGTAATGGGACCTCATCCATTTCCTATGATAGTCAGGGATTTTCAGAGTGTTATCGGTAAAGAAATTAAGCAGCAGCTTATGGAAAAAGAAGGCAAGCTTCCAGATATGGTCGTTGCCTGTGTAGGCGGTGGCAGCAATGCCATGGGTTCATTCTTTGAATTTATTCCGGATGAATCAGTTAAGTTAGTTGGCTGCGAGGCAGCAGGTCTTGGCGTTGATAATCCTAAGAATGCGGCAACAATAGCCAACGGCTCGCTGGGTATTTTTCATGGTATGAAGTCACTCTTTTGCCAGAACGAATATGGCCAGATTGCTCCTGTATATTCAATTTCTGCAGGACTTGATTATCCGGGAATCGGACCTGAACATGCCAACCTTCATAAAACCGGCAGAGCTACATATGTGCCGATTACAGATGAGGAAGCAGTAAAGGCTTTTGAATACTTATCAAGAGTTGAAGGAATTATTCCGGCCATAGAAAGCGCTCATGCCGTGGCTCATGTAATGAAGGTCGCAGGCTCTATGAGCAAGGATGATATTATTGTATGCACCATTTCAGGACGTGGTGACAAGGATGTGGCAGCAATTGCAAGATACAGAGGAGTTGAGATATATGAGTAGAATAAGCGAGGCTTTTAAAAATAATAAAGTATTCATACCTTTTATAACAGGCGGTGATTCGGATATCGAAACCACCAGAAAATTATTATATGCATTAAATGAAGCAGGTGCAGGTATCATCGAGATTGGCATTCCTTTCTCAGATCCGATTGCTGAAGGCCCTGTAATTCAGGAAGCAAGCCAGAGAGCACTTGAGGCGGGAACAACAACAGATTCATTATTTGAACTTGTTAAAGAGGTAAGGGCAGATATAAAGATTCCTATTCTTTTTATGACTTATGCCAATGTGGTATTTAAATATGGTGCTGACAAATTCGCCGACAGATGCAACGAGTGTGGCATTGACGGCATGATAATTCCGGATATTCCTTATGAGGAAAAGGCGGAGTTCACCGATATCTGCAAGGCGCACGACATCTCATTTATATCAATGATAGCCCCTACATCCAAAGACAGGGTTCAGATGATAGCAAAGGAAGCAGAAGGCTTTATCTACTGCGTATCTTCCATGGGCGTAACTGGCGTAAGGTCTGATTTCAGCGCCAATATCGGAGATATGATTAAGTCTGTAAGGGAAGTTACAGATGTGCCGGTAGCCATTGGCTTTGGTATATCAACGCCTGAGCAGGCTGCCAAAATGGCCGCCCTTTCAGATGGTGCCATCGTAGGCTCAGCTATTGTAAGAATCATTGCCGAGCATGGAACCAATGCCCCTGCAGCGGTGAAAGAATATGTAACAAAGATGGTTCAGGCCATTAAATAAATTTGCAATCGCAGATAGGACAGGTGCAGTGGGGACGGGGTAAAATGCACCTTCTCTAGGGAAGGTGCATTTTACCCCGTCCCCACTGCACCTTTGTGGCTTTTTTTTGGATAAAGTGATATAATTAACAGAAGAATGGGTTTTAAACTGGGTTACTTTTATAGAGAAGGGAAAAAACTATGCAAAATAAGCTTAGTAAAATTTTATATTATATTTCTTTTATCATTGGTATAGCTCTTGTTCTTTTAATCTTTGCGCAGGTTTTCAGCGTATCCAAATATAATAATACTCCGCATATCATTAAGAGCACTGATATTGATGACAAGATGAGCGTTGTAATTACGCCAAGAACAGGCGACAGCGCAAGATGGCCTAAGTCCAATCTTGGTGTGGAGGGCGGTATTTTTGACGCGACTTTCCACAATGGAACAACAGACATTGTTAATGACTGGAATCTTAAAATAGATATTGAAAGAGACTGCTACATAAGTCAGTTCTGGAATGGCGAGGTTGAAATTCATCAGCATGTTAATGACCCTGAGCAGGAGGAAATAGTTCAGACTATTAATCTTGCCAAGTATGATGCAAATGAACTGGTAGTTGATTATATAATTGACGGACCTGATCTTATGATTCCTTTAAAAATCGGCGACTATATGATTTATCATCCAAGCGAGGATTTTAACGAAATACCACTTGGTGCAAGCAGTGATGTTACTGTAGGATTCATTGTATATTACAAAAGATACATAGAATTCAGGGATTATCAGATTGATTATTATTATCAGAAGAACATAATTCAGGGACCTTTATTTGTTGTATCCTGTGTTCTTGCCTTTGCACTTTTGCTTACGGTAGGCATGAATATAGCAACAACATATATTTATAACAGGGCTGAAAAAGAGATGGAACTTCGTAAGTCCGGTATCTCCTGTATGATGGGGCTTTATTCGGCTATTTATATCATAGATGTTAAGAAAAATACTCTTGAATCCGTGGGTGAGAATGAGAATCTCATCGACAGACCTAAGAGCGCTTCAGCTGAAGAACAGCTGGATTATATATTCAAGACTGAACCGGAAGACCAGTATAAGGCTTCCCTTGCAGATTTCTCAAAACTCGATTTTCTTAAAAATGAGATCAGGGAAAAAGGCACCATTGTTTCGGAATTCAAGAGCGTTAATCACGGCTGGTTCAGAATTCGTTTTCTGTCCATGGATAAGGCAGGTCATTCTGTAAGCAGAATCTTAATGACAGTTCATGATATTGATGATGAAAGACTAAAACTGGATAAAGCAAAAGAACATGCTCAGAATATCGAATCAGAAATCAGGCAGAAAAACGAAATTATGGAAGGCGTATTCAAAGAAGCCAAAACTCCGGTTAAATCCATTCTTTCTTTAAATGAACAGATTATGCAAAAAACCGAAAATGATGAGATTAAATCTTTATCTCAGGAGATTAAGCGAATCGGCGATGGCTTTATGGCGCTTATGGATGACAGCCTCGATTATTCGCAGATTGAGTCAGGCAAAATGCAGATTGATGCAAAGGCATATTCATTTGCTGACATGACAAATGAGATTAAGAATTCGGCCGCAAGCATTATAACAAATAAAGACATTGAATTTGAAACCGATATAGCAGAGGGAATACCTGAAACATTAATCGGAGACTCTGAAAAGATTATACAGGTTGTTCTCAATCTTATTAAATCCAATTTACGCGAAATAACTAAAGGCAGCATTACATTAAGAATATATGCAGGTGCCAAGGACGAAACCAATGTGCACATGCTGTTTTCTGTAAGAGAAAAAGGAAACAAGAATATTATTCCTGATGATGAAATGGATATGTTTATCGCAAGGGGTATTGTCTCCTTAATGGGCTCTGAGATTAAGACCGCCCGCATTGGAGAAGGCTGTGACTATTACTTTGAAATAGAGCAGGGTTTGTCTAAATAAAACAGGTAGTTTGACGAGGTAATATATGGTAACGGGTTTTTATGGAATTCTTCTTTTGATATCATTTGGCGTTATTATCTATATGTTATCAAAAGGTTATAAGGATGTTGATGTCAGATATTGGACCAATTTCATACTGGTCCCTATTATCATTATGGGATACTGGCTTAATACCAGGGTTACAACCCCTGAAGCGGCTGCAGTATGCTACTGTATAACCTATCTGGACAGTTCCATTTTGTTCATGCTTCTTTTATTTGATATAGTATCTTTTCTCAAAATGACCGCCAGCACCTGGATAAAGATATTTGCCTACATTGTTTCCTTTATCCATCTTACTGTTGTCTGGTTCTGCTTTAATAATAAAATGTATTTCGACTCCATAACTGTAACATCCAGTGAGATGGGATCAGTGGTGAAAACTGTCGCCGGCCCACTTAAGGCAATTCACTGGATATATGTTGTGTCTGTTATTTTTGTCATTGCATTACTCCTGATACTTGTATTCATAAGAAAAGGAACTTATTCCCGAAAGAGAATGTGGTTCTATGCTTTTATTGCCATCTTAAGCACAGTGACTTATTTTGTTCAGGTTTTCGTGCAGGCGGATTTTTCACTGCTTCCATTTGTATATGTGGTGATAGATATTTTTGTGGCTGTTAATTATGATTATATGCATATGCATGATATTACCTCTGTCCTGTCAGAGCATCATGAAAGCCGTGGAACAAAAGGAATTGCGGTTTTCGACCTTAATAAAAGATTCTTAATCTGTAACCAGAATATGTATGAATTTCTTCCTGAGCTGGAGAATCAGGTTGTGGATGAGCAGCTTGATTATGATGGACAGGCAGCGAAGATATTCTACGACCTTATAGACGATTATAAATATAACAGTGTCTCGAGTAAGAAATATGAAGACGGAGACAGAATATGCAAATGTGAAATCTCCGAAATCACATTGGTTCAGGGCGGCAAAACCAAAGGCTATCTTTTTGAAATTACAGATGTGACAGAAGAAGAAATGGTACTTCGTGTCATGAATGATTACAATTCCACCTTATCCAGCGAGGTCGAGAAAAAGACTGCCAGCATCAAGGACATTCAGAGAAAGGTTGTACTTTCACTTGCGAACCTGGTGGAAAACCGAGACGACAGCACAGGTGGTCATGTTAAGAGAACCAGTGATATAATCGGATATATTGTTAATTCAGCCCAGAAACTTGGTAAATATGATATCGATGATGTAAAAGCAGAAGACATTGTCAGGGCCGCACCTATGCACGACCTGGGCAAAATCACCATCGAGTATTCCATTTTGGCTAAGCCTGGAAAACTTACAGCGGAAGAATATAACATTATGAAAACTCACTCAGCAAGAAGTGGCGATTATGTGAAGATCATTCTCAAAGATGTGGAAGAGAAACATTTCGTGGATGTGGCATATAATGTGGCAAGATTCCACCATGAAAGATGGGATGGCAAAGGCTATCCGGAAGGAAGAATCGGTGAGACCATTCCGCTTGAAGCCAGAATAATGGCAATTGCTGATGTATATGATGCTCTTGTAAGTAAGAGATGTTATAAAGAAGCCCTTAGTTTTGAAGATGCTTCCAAAATAATGTTAGAGGGTATGGGAACTCAGTTTGACCCGAATATGTATGATGTATTCTTAGACTGCAGAGAGGAACTTGAAGCTTATTACAAGGCTCATCCGTCTGCTTTGGGATAAAAAAATATAAATGTTGCACTTTTGTTAATAACACTGTGGCATAGTTGTACATGTAAACAAACAAATGAACCCATAAAATCCAAAAAAGGACATCGGGGATTGACCCGAAGCGGAGGTGGAATATGAAAGAAGTAGATGAAAAAGTTGTTGAGGAAGCAGAAGTTAAAAAGGAAAAGCCGGTATATATTCCGGATCCCAAATATGTGGAGATTGCACAAAAGGTTGACGAAATGCAAGGCGCAGCAAGAGTACGTCTTGTTAATGTTATGAATAGCGCAGTTAACCAGAACACGAATTTTAACAAGGCTTTAAAGATTTATACCGATGCAATCAGGCAGTATGTCAGTGAATCTCAGGATCCGGAGGCTATGGAACTTCTTAATACTCTGGATGATTTTAATGAGAAGACAGCTAATATTGCCGATATGGATAAGGCAACCCTTGGGGAAGATGTGGATCAGAAAACAGCAGATGATTATTTTTACTCTAAGAATGGTTTCAGAGATACCTTTCTTGCCATTAAGAGATTCAAAGCCAATCATAAATCACCATTGGACCTTGTATCCAAGAGCGAAGCAATATGTGAAGGCTTTGATATTCAGATAGGCAAAAGCTTTGGTCAGGCGTTAAAAAGAAATGAAGAGTTTGACAATACTGTTTGTTATATCGCTAAAAACAGCGGAGATTTCAATATAGCGGAAGGTGAGGAACTCTTAGAAGGCGTGGCCAATGTAAGCGCCGCATATCAGCTTATAAGAAAACAGGAGCATCACCAGGTGAATGTTACGAGCAATTTTGAACATGTTGCTGATATTTTTGGTGCAGAGGCCAGAAAAATAAGGAAAAATCAGACTTTTAAGAAATATTTTACCGATAGCAATACGAAAAAGTTAAATATTAATATTATTGAACAAACGGTGAAAAACCGTAATGAGTGGGAAACATCCGAGGCAATCCGTCTTGAGACCATTGCCAAAAGAAAGAAGAAAGAGGAAGAGCGCAAAAAACTTGAAGAAGAGCAGAAAAAATTAAGAGAAGAACAGGAGAAGAACCAGCCTGAAGAAAACAAGGATAATAACAATAATCAGAAGGCAGTAGAAGAAGAGAACAGGAAGATTAAAGAGGAGATTGCCAAGGAATTCGAGGTAATGTCCAAGGAAGATGTACAGAAGGTAATAGACTCAGACGAAGATGACTTCTTCGAGAGCTTTGATCCGGTAGAACCTGTTATTGATGTTAATGTTAAGCGTGGTCTTTCGGAAAAAGAGAGAAAAGCAGCTGAAAAAGCGAAGGAATGGGAAATCAGAAGCAAAATCGAAGAGGCGAAGGCTCCTGATTTCGATGCGAAGGAGCAAGCCGTTATGTACGGTAATGCTTTGGTACATACCCTGGATAATATTTCTTCGGAACTCAAGGCATTCAAAAAAGAATTCCTTAATGCTCAGGTGGATAAAACCGCCAACTCCGGGGAGGGCGCAGCCAAGGAAGGTCCGGATGATTATCAGAAAATTCTGAAAAACATAGACACCCTTATTGCTGATATTGATAACAAGCAGGGTAATGTTACCCTGGGTGGAATCACCGGTCAGATAGAGACGTTATTTAAGAATGTCAATACCTACAGAAAAGATCACAGGCCTAGGATAAGAGGTCACAGAAGCGCAGAAAGTGCTGAGAGATATGAGATTATGAACAGGCTTTCGGATAAGGGCTTTGCATACAGGGATACCCTTAATTCTCTGGCAAAAGATATAATTAAGGCCGAAAAAGAAGCGGGAGATAAGAACCCTACCATTAAGGATAAGTTTATGCCTGACCTGCAGGTTGGTTTAAGTATTAAATATAATATAACCGATGCTGAAAAGTTGCACGGCATACATGACAGAGGTAATGAGTTGGCCGATGAGTTGGCCGATTACCGAATGTTCATGAATGAAAGAGATAAATATATCAAGAGAATACTAAGAGCATACAGCAAAAATGAGCCTTTCTTTGATGTTGAGGGCTATTATAACAGCATAGAAGAGGTGGATACCGAAAATGATTTAAGATCGGCTTTTGAAGAACCAAAGCCTATCATTAATCAAAAACATGCCTCTCTGTCCGATTTGGCCAAAGCCGGAGTTATTATGCGCGACCTGAAGGATTTAAAAACCAAGGGAACAACCATAAGCGAACTGAAAGCTCTGCTGAAAAAAGTTGAAAAACGCGAATACGAGAAAGAAATTGATAGCCTCTTTAAGGGTAATGGATACAGAATCGATATGGAAATTGCTTCCATAACCGGAATTGAGGATAAATTGGATCTGTCTGAAAGACTCGTAAGAGGAATGGAGAGAAAAACAAAAGGTATGGCAGGAATTGCCGATGATTTCAATACCTTAAGCGCCAAAGAACTTCAGAACAAATATCTTAAAAGTTATGGACATTGCGGTATCTCCGAAAATCTGGCATACAACATTGCCACTGCCAAAGTGCTTGGAAAACCTGAAAATGCTCATATACTCTACCAGTACTGCTCCATTACTAATTATTATAATGAAGACAAACTGGAAGAAGGTGCCAAAAAACGCATTAAAAGAGATGTTATAGAGTATGTGAAGAAAAGCGGAATAGTTGAACAAATGAGAAAAGAGGGTAAGAGTTCCCTGGATCATGTTCCTGAATTCAATGAAAGACTTAATGACCCTCAATTCCTGAGTGGGCTTGTCAAGGTTCTTGACAAATCCACCAAGAGGGAAATGGAAAGATGCCTTCCTGTTATACGTGAAAATGCCGAAGAATACGCTATGCAAGCGAATAATCCTAAGGCTTATGACGAGATGATAGCGAAGCGTCAAGCAAAATTTAACAAGAAGATTGATAAGATTAAGGCTCATAATGAGAAAGTTGAAGAACAGAATACAGAGTTCAGAAAGGAAAAATTAGAGACTATCGGCAATCTCATTCATGCCTGGAAGGCAGATCAGCCTGCTCCACAGGAACTCCTTAAGTATTGTCCTTTCGAAGATCCGGCTTATGCTGAGGTGCTTCGAGAAAGATTTAAGAAAGGTGGAAAGGATGCTATCGCAGACGGTAATTACTATCTTTTACCTGTAAGTAAGAAAGAACTTAACAGGAAGAGAAAGGCACTTTCCGAAAAAGCCATTAAGGCCAAGAATGCAGCCAAGGAAGTAAATAACCCTCAGCCTCAGGGAGCAAATGGCAATGCGCAGGGTGAAGGTAAAGGTAAAGATGCTAAAAAGGTTATTAAGAAATAATAAAAACCGGGAATAAAGCGGAATAACACAGGGCCTCATAAGTATTTTATGAGGTCTTATGTTGCAAAGGCGGAGGTGTGAGTTGAAAACCAGATTATTGTTAATAAGTCTTATGTGTACGTGCGTTATGATACCCTTAAGTGCATGTAGGAATCCAGTGGATGCCATGAGCGAAGAGCTGGTTAATACAATGACCGATGATATGGATAAAAATGATATATTGTATTATGACAGTGCTGACGGATGGCATGTAACATATAATGGCAATTCTCTTTTGTTAAGACAGATTGATGCACATGAAGTCTGGTTTATCTACAGTATGTCAGATGCAGGAAATAATGCGGTTGTCATTAAATATGTGGAAGGGGCTGAACCGCTGGATGCAATTGAAGAGATGACTGCGTCCTGGAGCGACGCTGAAGTTTCTCAAAGTGAGGATACCTTCATAGGAACAGAAGATAAATGGGGCATATGGAGAAGCACATCCTACGTATATCAGGACGATAATATAGACAAATATGTGACAGCGGCCCAGTATAACGGAGGCACCCTGCTTATAGAGATGGATACCCGCTATTATGGTGAGCCTGATACATATGTGGAGAATCTTTTGAATAACGTAATTGAATCAATTCATTACGATGATTTCGGACCTCAGGATATGTATGAAGGCCTTCCGGGTGATTATACCTGTATTATAGAAGGCGGCGAGGGCGTAAGTGATATAGAATATGAACTTAGTTTATATAATAATCATGCAGGCACCTTAATACTTGATGAGAATATAATTATCGCATGGGGATCCAAGTTATATATTAATGATGAGGTTTGTGAGTATGAGTTTAAGGATAATGTACTTACCTTCACCTACCATGATAAAAAATATGAATTTCTTAAGGATGAATAGAAAAAAGCAGAGTTTTGTACTCTGCTTTTTTATTTTGTTGCTGTTTTGTTGCCATTATAGTGTATAATTACAGGTGAACAGTATAAATTGCCGAATTACAGCGTGATTAGGAGGTATAAAAATGATTAGTTCACAGTTTAGTAAACAGCCGGTATCCTGTCAAAAATTATTGGCAGATACTGATACAATAAAGAAGAATTACCCAAATATATATCAAAAACATCAAAAAGATGTGGACAAAATCAGTGTTTTTGCCATGAAATTATCACTATACTGCGTTCCGGATGATAATAACATTGTACCTGCGCTTACACCTGATCAGGTTGTAAAACTTAAGAAAGAATTCGAAGAAATATTAGACGCAGTTGCCAGACTTTCCGTAGATTGTTCCAATAAAGATGAATTAGATTTTGCCCATAAAATGCGCGATTATGTGAAAAATGATAAAGAAATTATCGATCTTTTAAATCCGGAAGATGAATTACCTTTGCCTACTGCCTTTTATAAGATAGAGAAAGAAAAGGAGAGAGGCTTATATAAAGGCAAAAAAAAGGAATTAAGATACCCGTCATATGATGCATTCTATGATATGATTCGCTCAGATAACAATAATAACGACTTATCTGAAGATGATATATTCCAGATGTATATTGATGCTGATCTTGTAGAAACAGAAAAGAATTATACGGAATATATTAAGAAGAATCCGAGAAAATATGAATATGCCAAGTTTGGTGCTCCTTCAAATATCCCTCAAAGAATAAGAAATACAAGTGATGTAAAAGAATTAGAGGATTGCATTAAAAACGGTAAATTAACATCAGCTGAGAAATTCAGACTGCAAATGCGAATTGATGCTTCCAAAAAGGTAAAAGAGATTCAGGCGGAAGCAAAGAAACAGATGCAGAAGGGAGAAAGTACATCCACTCCTGTCGAGGTTAAGACTACACAAAAACAAAATGGTGTTACTGAGATTTCGGTTCCGGTTAAACAGAACAGATTTCAGACAAGTAATTATGGCTGCTGGTCAGTATCTGCTGAACTGCTTCTTCAGAGCCGTGGTATTAAGAATGTAACACAGGAGAATATCCGTTCCTACAGACCTGTGCTTGATAGTAATACTACAGCGTCTAATATTATGGATATGGATTATAACAGGAATGAACCTAAGGTCCTTATGGATATGGGTGATGCCATTATGGCATATGCTCCTAATACAATGCTCCATGAAGTTACCATTGAGCAGCCTGGAGCGGATGAAAATAAAAATATGGATGAGTATGTCGACAAAACGGTTAGTTATCTTAAAAAAACAATAACTCATGCCATGCTTGTGGATCATTCTCCGGTATCCATTCTTATACCGGGACATTTCTATACAATTACAGCAATTGAGGGAGATATTATTAAATATAAGAATCCTTCGGGGAACGGAGATCCAAATCAGACTTATGAAAGTGACATAAAGGATTTTATTAATTTATATTATGTTTCAGGTCGCAACCCAATCAGCATCAACTGGATTTCGGACATTGAACTTGCGAAGGATAAACATACTTTATATGGTATTCCGAGTGAACATACATATTTAAAATCCGATGGCAGCATTAATCTCCCACCTAAAAATATTGCAGCTGCGGCAGAAGGAGATATGTCATCAACTAACTTTGATGGTGTTAAGATTTCCAGAATTTGTGGTGATGAGAATAATAATATCGGAAAGAATATCGGTAATCTTGGAACAGTAAATCTTTATTCCAAGGAAGGACTTAAAGTTGTTGAGAAAGTATATCTTCCGAAAAAGCTTGATTATAATTATCTCTCCCAAAGAGCAGACTTAAGATCAATGGAAGATGAGAAGAAACTGCATGATGCTGATAAGAATTTCTATGGTCTTAAAGGCGACGTTCGTGGCAAAGATGATATTGATGTAAAGGATAGTATTTCAAAGAATAACTTTGAAATTGAAAAATACTCAAAGGATCCTAAGAACTACAAACCTGGCGCCAATGTGCAGAATAATGTTTTTTCGAACGTTGCGGTGGAGAATATAGATGAAGTTTTAAATCTTATAAATGAAGTTAATAAGGGCGTTCCTTCAACATCTGCTACTACAGATGAAACAAACAGGGAAAGACCGGTAGTTCCTCCTAAGCCTCCAAGAAAGAAGAAAATAGTTAAATCAGAGTTTGATTTACAAAACTCTACAAAGGGAGTTTACAGTAGACTTTTGGCAAATAACAGAGCCAGCGCAAGAGAGAGAATAGTTGTTCCTCCAAGAGTAAATAATAACAATAATAATGCGGGCAATGAAAGACCGGTTCAGCAGCCGGTTCAGCAGCCAGTTCAGCCGGTTCAGCCGGTTGTTCAGCCAGTGGTTAATCAAAATCCGGGAATGAACAGAACCGTTTCTGCAGACGTTGAATGGAATCATATGGGCAATTATGCCAGTATTGTTGATGGTGATAAGTGGGAGAAGACTGTACTTGACGGATACAAGAATCAGAAAACAAACATTGACAAGATAATGTATGTGGCTAAGTTTTATGGCAGGATAAAAACTCTTAGCGATATTAAAGAGTGTTACCGTAATAATGAAGACTTGTATGAGCACTTTAACGATGATGAAAGAAGGGCTATGCCTTTTGCAACCAGAAGAGAAGTAGAGGATGCATATAATTTAGATAGTGAAATTTACGATAATATGCTGGGCGATCTGGCTCGTAATATTCCGGCTACTGAATTGATGACAATTCTTGGTATGATTGAAACTAATGCCTCTGTGGAGGTTGGAAAAGAAATAAAACAGTTTAAGAATGATAATGCCAATCTTACAGAAGATCAGGCCAAGATGCTATTCTCTTTAAGACATAGTGAGAATAAAGCGCTGGCAACCTCCGTGAATGACATTAAGTTTGAATTAATGCTTAATCATCAGGACAATCTTAAAGGATTAAAAATACCTGACATTGATACGCTTAAGAATAATAGCCTTAAACAGTTTGCTATTGTTATGGGACTTTCAGATAAGGCGATTGAAAGCATTCAGGTTGAATTCCAAAACAAAGGTCTTGAATATGATGAGAATCAAAATGCATTTGCAGCCTTTAAAGAATATGTATTTAAAAAAGAAAGAATTAATTCTGAAGAACAAAAGGCTAATTATATGGCCGATGCACAAGCTGAGAGTAACATAAAACTCATCGTTGAGTGTGACTTTGTTTATAAAGACAGAGTAGAAAGTGCTTTTATGCAGGGTAAAAAAATGGTAAAGAGTACTCTGGATGAAGAAGAACTGGCAGCCGAAAAAGATGGTATTGAACAGGTCATGACTCCGGATAAATTTAAAAAGCCGGAGGTTGTAGAATGGAGTCAAACCAAGGAGGCTCTTGATATTGTTAAAGCCAACAGGACAGAGCGTTATACGGATTATTTGAAGTCATCTGCAGAATTTACCAAGAACTGCTCAACAAATGAGCTGAATTTGGAAAATGCTGATAATTACCGGGCGTATTTTGCCAAAGCTGATAAAACTAAAAATTATGAGAATTACATAAAACTTCACAGTAAAATGAATGCCTATACCAAGGGTGAGGCCGCTCTCAGAGAAAATGTTGCCAAAACGGCAGCAGCACGTATGCTTGAAACTCTTGATAAGCCATTTTCTGTTAAAAAGATTCATTTACTTGCCGACAGTATCATGAATATGGATTCTTTCAAGAATCTTTCCCATGATAAGATAATGGAGGCTAACTTTGATGAGGAGAAGTTAAATGAGGTGATGAATGCTGCCATGGGCGAGGCCTTCAGAGTGCAGCCTCAGAGTAAAGAAGCATATTCAACTGCAATGAGAACACTGTGTCAGAATATGATGAGCAGTGAAGGAAGAAGCGACGAATACAAAGAACTTGTTTCGGCTGTTCAGGCAATTGGTAACCTTGGAGCCAATGGGTCGGATGAGGCATATATCAATGCATCCGCAAGACTTCTTCGTGCAATTAATGAATATACAAATGATAAGATGAGTGCAAGATTCCAGTTTGATGGTAATGAAAGATTTGATAATGCCCTGGATGCTCTTGCGGTTATGACGACATATACTCCGGGAGTTGCAAGCGTAGGCAATAATCTTGCCAAGAGAGTAAGTGATGCAAGAAACGCTGCTGTTAATACCGTTGATTATATCAGGCTTTCGGATTATGGTGTACAGAGAGCTCAGAATGCCAAAAATGAGAGACAGGAGATTGATAATGGTCAGGCCACAAAGAAAGAAATTCAGAACAGAAGAAAAGTAACCAAGGCTGCCGCCAATAATCTTCCACTCCGCATGTAATTATGTAAACCGCGCAAAGTGCAAGACAACCTATAAAATGGTTGTCTTGTTTTATTTTGGGAAAAAATAATAAAACTTTATGTAAAATTTAATCTAAATGTAGTATAATAGGATAGATTATTGATGTTTTTTTGACGGATATGTAAAAGGAGAACTATGATTACAGTTTCAGTAGATGATCAGGTTAGCGTTGCCAAAGAAATAGTCAGATTGATGAAGGAAATCGATGAAGGTGGGGAACATACGCCTTTTTCAAAGCCTAAAGAAGCTCTGGAATTCATTAAGGCCAATCAACCGGATGTGGCATATCTGGATATTGAAATGCCGGGAATGTCAGGCCTTGAACTGGCTGCTTTGGTTAAAACAGCTTCGCCTAAAACCAATATTATATTTGTTACAGGTCATGAGAAATTTGCATATCAGGCATTTATGCAGCACCCAAGCGGTTTTATTCTTAAACCTGTAACTAAGGAAGCGCTTGAAAGAGAACTTGAGAATCTTCGTAATCCGGTGGAAAGAACAACAGATACCTCGAAGATGAGAGTTCAGTGCTTCGGTAATTTTGAAGTATTCGATAAAGAAGGACATCCAATTAAATTTAAGAGAGCCAAGAGCAAGGAAATGCTGGCATATATGGTGGACAGAAGAGGAGCTCTGTGTTCAGTAGGAGAACTCTGCGGCATTATTTTTGAAGACAGGGATGACGAGAAAGCGCTCAAGAAACAAATCAGAGTATTCTTATACAGCTTAAGAGATGATTTGAAGAGCGCAGGTCTTGAGAATGTACTTGTAAAAGGCTGGAATGCCTATGGAATTGACTGCTCAATGGTTGAGTGTGATTTCTTCAAGTTCCTTGAAGGTGATTCCTATGCGGTTAACTCATTCATGGGAGAATATATGATTCAGTATTCCTGGGCCGAAATGACATTGGGAGAACTTATACTGAAACCTTCAGCTTTTGAGGAGGATTAAATGGCTAATACCCTTAAGGCAGATTTTAAATCAATTAAGCTTATGCCGACGCTCCTTGCCATTATGCTGGGAGCCGGAGTCCTCAATATGATTCTGGGACTTCTGATCAAGACGGATAATGGCATTTATCTCTCCAGCGAGCTTCTTAGATTTCTGTCAGTTTTGGGAGTATATATATGTGCATACAGGCTGACGGGGATTTTTAAGGAATTTGCATATACCAATGTATTCTTTGCGATATATGTATTCTTTACGCTTTCCATCAAAATCGTTACCTGGCTTGGTCAGTTCCCAATAGACAAACTGCTTCTTGGAATAAGTCTGTATGTTTTTTATGCCATATCTGAACTGGCAATAATGTTTGGAATTAACTATCTTCTTCTGGGAATGGCAAAAAAATATGAAGAGATGGATGGGAGCAAAGCTCATCCGGAGGCTGAGAAAACAAGAAGAATCTGGATTACAACACAGATACTCATAATGGTTATAGGAGGTATACTTCTTCCTATATACACAGGAATATATGATTATCTTCCCCTTGGAAAAATCGGTATGGTTATAATACTGTCTCTGGGGTATCTGGCTGCAGTTGTATATATTTGTATTCAGGTATACAGATTCTGTTTCCAGTATTACATGTATTTATATAACGGACCCAAAGGGGGCATGGTAAGAAGATGAATGTATATGTAATTGATACAATCAACATAACCACCGCTTTAGTGTCCGCACTGCTTTGCATTGTTGTTATGATAATAGCCATGCAGCTTAGGAAACATGACAGACGTATGGGGTGGTTCCTTATAACTGTGTGTGTATGTATAGGCGCTCTTGCTTATCAGATTGCAGGTAGCAGGTTCGCAAAGAGCGATGTTAATATTTATACGGTATTCTCCTATGTTCTGTATTCTTTGGTTGGACCGTTGTTTGGGCTTTACTTTATAGAGACGGAATTAGAAGAAGGCCAGAAGTGGGATGGTCATTTCTGGACCATACTTCACAGCTCGATGGCTGTGCTGGTTGTGCTGGCGGTTATTTTTTCCGGTACATATTTCCAGATTTATATGCCTATGGTTGCCCAGTATGTGATTGTGCTGATCATGCTGGTAATCTCTTCAAAGAGCATTAAAGCCAGCGCAGGATTTATGATTGGTATTTTGTTCCCGATTACGGCGGCCCTGGTGGGTGCGTCGGGAATAGGAATAAATGTGGTGGGCTTTGGCCTTGCGATGCTGCTTTTGCTTGTATTCTTCCTGTATCAGTCTGATACAGAGAGAGAACTGATGGCAAGACAGGTGGAGGTATCGCAGAATAAGGTATCGCTCCTTATGGAGCAGATACATCCGCACTTTATATATAATGCCCTTCAGCAGATTGCGCTGCTTTGCGATGAGAATCCGAATGGAGTAAAGGGAGCCATCTTGAGTTTCTCCGGATATTTAAGGAATAATCTGGAGGCGCTTACCAACGAAACCATGATTCCTTTTAAGAAGGAGATGGACCATACAAATACATTTATTGAACTGGCGAAGGTTTTGCCATCGAAGAATTTTGAAGTAGAAAAGGATTTTCAGATAGAAGATTTCTATATACCTGCGCTCACGACACAGCCACTGGTGGAAAATGCCATTAAATACGGAATAGGAATGAGCGAGAAAGGAGAGAAGATTTATATAAGGACCTATGTTGAAGGCGGTTATGTATATATAAGCGTTGAAGACGATGGTCACGGTGAGAAAACGATTCTTCCAACACAGAAAGATCATATAAGCGTTGGAACGAATAACGTAAGAACCAGACTTAAGATTTTGTGTGAAGGAGAGCTTAACATTGAGACTTCCGAGCAGGGAACAAAGGCTGTAATTAAGATTCCAAAAGAAAAAACAGAAAAAAAATAAAAAATTTTTTCATTTGTTGCACTTTTGTTGTGTTTAGGAATGCATAATGACATTAAACAATAAAAAAATAGATATAGTCTATATATCTTAGAGTTAATTTTAGGGAGGGAAAACCATGAAAAACACATTAATTACTTTATCCAATTATTTAGCAACAAACAAGAAGGCTGCCAGAGTCGCTAAGGTTCTCAGCGTTTTATTCTTGGTTGGTATTGTTGCTGCAGCTTTCAGTACTACAGTACTCGCTTCTTCAGGTGGCGTAGATTTAAGTGGTGCTTATAAGCCAATCGTTACTTTAATTAATTCATTTGTAACACCTATGCTTGCATTAGTTGGTGCCGGCGGAACACTTTACTGTATCGTTCTTGGTGTTAAGTATGCTACAGCTGAAGAGCCACAGGAAAGAGAAAAGAGAAAACAGGCTCTTAAGACAGCTATCATCGGATTTGTACTTATTTTCGTACTTATTGTAGCATTAAGATTATCAATCACACCTCTTACAAACTGGATGCAGTCAACAATTCAGGGACACTAATTATTTAAGTAAGAGCTAAAGTTTATGTTAGGCGGACAGTAAGTATGAAGAAAAGAGAAAAAGTTATTAACAAAAAAATAATTGCTAAGACGGCTTTGGCAGCAGTGTCCATAGCCGTAATAGCATCTCTTATGAGTGGGAAAACAGTTGATGCGGCAGTGGCCAGTGATAATGTTCTCAAAGAACAGGATGGCGTTGTAATCGTCTGGGAATGGAATAGAATCGATAATAATAATTCTATTAAAGATTTTCTTACTGAGTCATATGCTAATCCTACACCTGTACTTATTGTTCCATATGATCCTGTGTCGCAAAAAACTTTAGGACAGCCGGTTTCTCTTTATGCTGATAGCGATCATATGAAAGTTTTTGATTCGAATTATGCGAATCAACCTACGCCGGAATTTTGTACTTGGAATAGAATGAGGGCATTGGAAGTAAGTGCCTGGGCCACAAATGATCCCAGAAGATATGACGCAGATAAAAAAATAATGTCAAAAATGGCATATGACAAATGCTCAGTTTTGTCTGCTAATGATATGAGAAATACTATTATTAATTTTTATACAAAAAGCTGGCCGGATGCTACGAGTATGATTCTCAAGAGCGATAATGATAATGATGTAATATCTTATGATGCTTTACAGGGTAGTAAGTTTTATACAGGTGGAACTTGTAGAGGTTGTCTGTGGTTTACAAGTACAGGTTACGGGGCGCGTGGAGACAATTTTGGTGGATATTCAACGGACATTATATGTACTTTGAGTCAGCCGGAAGCCAAAGAAAAAATGTCTGCAGCCTTAAAACACGAATCAATCTTCCAGGTTTTGGAGTATTTGGATAAAGACAAAGTGAAAGCGCCTGTGGATGCTGAAGATGGTTCATATATCGCTGGAAATATATCAAATGACAAGTTAGTTTATGATTATAAACTTGGTGGAGATTTTTGCAATTTATTTCTTGAGGATACGGGAAGACAGGTATCTAATAAAGTATATTCTACCTTTTTGGGAGCATATACAACTGAAAACGGACCAGACATGGGTTTTCAAACAAAACTGCATTTTGGGGCTCAGAATTCAAAAGGATTTCTTCCGGTTGCTATTTATGGCGCCAATTATGCCAAGCGATTAGACACAGGAAAGGAAGTCATTGGATGGGACGGCTTCGGAGTTAGCGCTAGTACATCAGGTATTCCGAGTGGTGCTACCTTTTTGGTATATGATAATGGTCTTTTGTATGGAGATAATACATATGCAGGTACATTTACATATACTGTAACAGGAACTGTAGGATTCATATGGGATTGGGATGTTACTTCAAAAACTGGTACAATCGCTGTTTCCATGGACCAGGCTATGAATAATCAAAGAAAGATGGCTAATGATAAAGGTGGATGCTTTACAAATCAGTATGCTATGTATTACGGAAAAGAGTACATATTTACTGCTTTTAAGGGTGAAACCAATGAAATCAGTGCAGATGGAAGACCTACTACAGTAATTTCAGAAATTAGAACAGTAGGTGGAACAACCTATGAAGATGAGAATGGTGGCGTTGTTACAACAGAAGGTGAAATTCTTTGCGAGGGAAGTACTATCGAAGTCCCTGAAGGAGCAGTTCTTTCAGTAGATGGCAATTTCGTTAACAATGGAAAGATTGTTGTTAATGGCGGAACACTTATAGTTAAAGATGGTGGTATAATATCACAACTTGGCGACACCAATGAAGGCTGTATAATCGTTGGTCAGGGTGATTCCGGAGAAGCCGGACAGGTTATTGTAATGCCAGGCGGTAAGATTTTATGTACCTCTTTTGTAAGCGACACCAGCTTAATGAATGGAGTTCGTAAAGCAGAAGCAGCTGCTGCAGCAAATAAAGGTACTTCCGAGGTGACAATACAGCCTGGACTTGTTATGAATGCAGGATCTTCTTTAGTAAATTATGGTGAAGTATACTGCTCATCAATGGTAATTGACAGCAGGGCAGTGATTGAAGGAAAGAAGGGCTCATTGCTGGAAACAGGTTTATGTAATAGTGAAGGATTTATATTCTACGCCCATGAGAAAGATATCCTGAGTAAACTTCAGGGAACCCTGGAAAAAGGCAAGGATGATATTTTGAAAGACTTAAGAGTTCATTTAATGTTTAATGCAGTAACTGGAAATTCGGTAAAAGAAGAAGAGATTATAAAAGCCATTGAAATATGTAAAAAGTACTTTGAAGACTATAAAGTTGTTAATGTCAAAGGAGAAGGTAAACCAATTATATTATTAGAAGATGACTCAGCCTTTGCCCATGGATTTGGTGATGAAGTCACAATAAAATTCTCAGAATATTAATTATAACAGGAGAAACAAATGAAAAAATGGCATAAGATAGCACTCAATGTAATGGTATTTTTGATACTGACCGGATTGGTGGGTTTTGTTCTTCGTACCCTTTTATCCTCAGTTTCGGGTGTCATTGGTGGTGAAGGAATGCATATGGATCTCAAGATCCTGCTTGAGTGGCAGACTTATGCAATAGGTATAATTGGTGGCCTTGTGGTAGTTCTTGTATGGCTTTTGTCAGGAAGTAATCTGGATTCGGTGATTTTTAATAACAGAGGTTTGCTTGGCAATAAAGGAAAGCCTGATGTTGTAAAGGGTTCTCTTGAAAACAGCAGATTCTTGACAGAGAAAGAAAGAGATAAGTATTTCCCTGAATATGGATACAATTCTCTTAAGAACGTAACAAAGGACGGTATACCGGTAAGGGCGGTATTAGACAGAAAGAATAACCTGGAAGTTAATTTCCTTCCGGGCGCTCACTCACTTATAATTGGTGCTACCGGTTCCGGTAAAACAACCACTTTCATTAATCCTATGATTCAGCTCCTTGCATCTACTGCAGCGGGAAGTTCAATGATAATGACTGACCCTAAGGGCGAGCTTTTCGATCTTCATTCCAAATATCTGGAATCAAGAGGATATAAAGTTTTACTTCTTGACCTTCGTGATACATATTCATCATCAAGATGGAATCCGTTAGATGGTATCTGGGATATGTACCAGGAATATGTTCAGGCAGGAAAGGGAATTAAGTTCCATAAAGACAGAATGTCAGACTATCCTAACCTTCGCCGTATGGATGGAGAAGGAAGAGATGGCGAGCCTTGGGCTGAATGGCATGGTAGAGCATATGCAGATCTTACTCACTGTCAGGATGATGTTTCAGTAACAAGACAGCAGTTCTACGATGAAATGTATGAAGATTTAAACGACCTTGTTTCCGTTATCTGTCCTATTGAGAACGAGAAAGATCCTGTTTGGGAAAAAGGTGCCAGATCAATCATTATGGCTACATGCCTTGCAATGCTTGAAGATTCAGAAGATGAAAGACTTGGAATGACCAAGGATAAATTCAACTTCTTCAATATTAACAAAGCTCTTACAAATTCAGAAGATGAATTTGCAACACTTAAGAAATATTTCGAGGGACGTAATAAACTGTCCCAGGCATATACATTATCAAGACAGGTTATGTCAGCAGCTGATACAACATTGTCCTCATATATGTCAATTACATTTGATAAGTTAAATATGTTTAACGACCGTGGTCTTTGTGGTCTTACATCTGCCACAGATGTTCAGGCTGAGAAGTTTGCTGAACAGCCAACAGCCTTATTCATGAAGATACCTGATGAAAAAGATACAAGACACGGACTTGCAGCAGTATTTATTCTGTGTATGTATAAGGCACTTATCAAAGTTGCTTCATCAAGAGAAGATTTATCCCTTCCTAGAAACGTTTATTTTATTCTTGATGAGTTTGGTAACATGCCTAAGATTGAAAAATTCGATAAGATGATCACCGTAGGTCGTTCCCGTAAAATCTGGTTCAACATGGTTGTTCAGTCTTATTCACAGCTTAATAATGTTTATGGTGAGAAAGTTGCCGATATCGTTAAATCTAACTGTGGTATGAAGATGTTCATCGGTTCCAACGATATTGGTACATGTGAAGAGTTTTCCAAGTTATGTGGTAATATGACAGTTCGTACCACATCAACTTCTTCAAATATTGGAGCGAGAGCGGGAGATCTTAACCTGTCATCACAGACTCAGGTAAGACCACTTATTTATCCGTCAGAGCTTCAGATGCTTAATAATAAGGAGAGTACCGGTAATGCAATAATCGTTACATTCGGTAATTATCCTCTTAAAACCAAATATACTCCAAGTTACAAATGTCCGTACTACAAGATGGGCCGTATGGATATGACAGAACTTCGAAGCCATATGTTCAAGGCAGACGAAGTATTCTATGACCTGGATGCAAGAAATGAAATTATACTTGGTTCTGATGACGAAGAAGTTAAGGAAGGCGCTTAAATATATATGAAGAAATATATTATTACAACTACCGCATTTATTATATCTGTTATTGCCATGGGAGTTCCTGTGTGCGCAACAGAAGATGTTCTTCCGGACTATGACAGAGGATATGATGTTTATTCATATAGCGGAGAAATAGATATATTTACCGGATTGCCTGTTGGAATGGGACTTGACGGAGAAGTTGAAGAAACTTACAAAATCTCCGACGGTTCCAATTACAGTACAACAAGTGATATGTACTCATATCCGGTAGGAGAAGGTACTTTTAACTGTTCCGTGGCAGACGGAATGATAGTTACGGGCTCAGTTAATATGTCCTTAACAGAATGTTCCAATGTGGACGTATATCTGGATGGTAAGAAATTTGATTACTTTCCTGAAACCGTCAGCGAAGTTGGTTCATATTCTGTTATATACTGGACGGATAACAGCAGCGTTCAGGTAATGACCTTTAAAATAGTAAATAAGGTTACAGGTTCACTTACTCAGTTTGTACTGCCAAGTGGTTTTGCATTCAAGGATGTTTTAAAAGACGGAGTGACTTATACAACCGGACTCAATACCGTGGATTTAAATGAAGAAGGTGATTATTCCATTGGTTATGTGTGTATCGACAACATGAAGGAATATGTCCTTGAAATCACGGTTGATCACACACCACCTGCAGTAGAATTTATCGGTGTTGATGAAGATGATAAAGCTAAAGGTCCTGTTACTGTAACCGGAATTGAAGACACAGACAGAGTATATGTTTACCGTGATGGTGAAGAAACTCATCTTAATTATGAAGGTAAGCTGACTGAAAGCGGAAGATATCGTGTGGTAGTTACGGATTTAGCCGGCAATACAGTGGAAAAGAACTTCACAATACTGATTTATCTTAATGTTAAATCAATTGTATTTTTGGCAATTTTACTGGTAGGAATAATTGCATTGGGTATTGCACTTTATGTATCCAGAAAGAGACTCAGAGTCAGATAAAGTTGGAGAGATGCTATGTTAGATGGAATCGTTGATGGAATAAAAAGCTTCTTCGTGGAAATCCTGGATAATTATATCTGGAAGATATTCTACGTTCTGGAAGTTATAATTCTGAAATTTGTAGGGGTATGTGAACAGATTCTCATGATATTTACAGGCGAAAGACTGATTAAATTAGATGGGAAAGATACATCACTTATCGGCGTATTTTTTAATAACAGTTCCATAAGAGGAATATATGCAGGCGTTGCCATGATAGGCATCGTATTTGCCTTTGTGTTTGCAATCTGGGCTGTAATTAAAAAAGCTCTTGATTTAAGGGGCAAGCAGCAGGGTGTTACACTTGGAACAATCCTTGGCAATCTGATGAAGAGTATTCTTCTTATAGCAAGTATGAGTCTGATAATGATAGTTGCAATTGAGACAACAAATACCCTTATCAGACAGGTTACTTTCTCGATACAAAATGGCGAACGTTTTACGGCCGGGCCTGCGAGTCATACATTTACAAGTGAAGAATTTGCTGCAATGGGACGTATAATCAATACCATTGGTAACTATTCACTTAACCCGTCCTCGAGATCAAGATATAATCTTAATTCCTGCTATAACGCAATCAGACCAGATTTGCAGTTTTTGGACAGATGTGGAGTATTTAACTACCACTATGTGAATTATGATGAACATAATAACAAAATAGATACCTGGCAAAGCATAATGGAAGAGTTGGCGATAGCCGGTGATTTCTACTCAGAGTCAACAATGGATACCTATGATGAAGGTATTACCAATGCTGTACTTGATGCAATGGAAATCCTGCAGGCCAATACCAATATTGAAGCTCTTCCTGAATACACAAGACAGGATGACAGAGTAGATGCCAGCGAGCCAATTCCTATGGACAGGATCTTATTCTTAATAGGAACAATGGGAACTACAGGTAACTTAGCCGCAGCAAGAAATGACAGATATAATGAAAATCCTACTTTCACAGATCCTGTAAGACTTCCTTTCTATACAGGCGAGAGAGACATATATGATTACGAAGTGGTAAGAGAGTCATTCACTCCGGACCCATTCCATATGAACTATCTTATTGTTTATGTTGTAGGTCTGGCACTCCTTCGTGAAATGGTAATTATGATGATTACATGTGCAGCCAGAATTTTCCAGCTTCTTGCACTTTATATTGCATCACCACTTGCCATTGCAACAATGCCACTTGATGATGGCGGTAAGTTCAAACAGTGGTCAACAGCATTTATAGTACAGCTCCTTAGCATAGTTGGTATGGTACTTAGTTTGAGACTGTTCATTATGTTCCTTCCACTTATCTGGAGCCCGATGCTTGAGTTTTCAGACAGTGGAGTAGGAAATGTACTTATTGGTCTGGTTGTAAGATGTATTCTTACATACGGTGGAATGGAAGCCGTTAACAAGATAAATGGTGTATTTACCGGTATTTTGGCAGATAACGCAGGATACCAGGCAATTACAGCATCAAGCATGAGAGATGACGTTAACAGATCAGCCCTTGGTAAAGGTCTTAAGGCTATTACAGCCGGTGGTATTGCCGGAGCAGCCGGCTCTGCAGCATGGAATAAGATTCGTGGTAAAAATGCCGACGGTTCAAAGAAAGAGGAGACAGCTACAGAGAAATACGAGAAGCAGCGTAAGAATGACAGAGATAAGGCTAATCTTAAGGCTGATGTTGATTACGCTAAAAAGAATAATAAACATATGGATGGAAGTGCACTTCAAAAAGGTGAACTTGACCGTATGCAGAATACTCTCAAGCATATGGAGGGTGGAAACAGCCTGAAGGATGCACAGGCCATGGCTGGTATAGACGAAAGACAGGATAAGAAAGACAGAGACGCTGAGAACAAGCGTAAGATTCAAATGTCCAAGAATCCTCCACCAAGGAGAAACGGTGGTGGCGAAGGCGGAGAGGGACATCTTCCTGAAAGAGAAGGTTAGTATGATTAATCATAAGCTTAGGCCATTTATGGCCTAGGCTTAATGGTATTTTATAAGGATATAGGATAAACACATGAGATTAATTCCGGGAAAAACCAAGGTCAAGATTGAGTTATTCAAGGGAATAACCATCATAGACGTGCTGATTGGATTGGCAGGTCTTGTTAGTGCAACCATTTGTGCGATATCTTCATTACCTGGAAGATATATTATCGCATTAGTGGTGGCGGGTATTTTTGCATTTATGCTAGTCAGACTTGATGATGACCCAATGTATGTTTTTATATGGCACATACTGAAATACAGGGCATATCCGAGAAGACTTCATAAGGTTTACGATGACAAGACTTTAGAGAGAATGTCCAGTGGGACAAAAGAAGAGAATATTGAAGCTTTCCTTGAAGAATCTGAAGGGGAAGAAGAAATAGAAGTTGAGCAGTTATCTGCCAAGGAAGAGAAGCAGAGACTTAAGGAATTAATCAAGCAGGAGAATAAAATTCTTAAAAGCAAAACAGCAACCGAGGAAGAAAAGGATGCTGTATGGCTTGCCAGAGCTAACCGTTCTGCAGCAAAGAAAAAAGAGAAAGATGCGGATAAAGAATCCAATGCTTCATCTGATGACATATCTGAAATTATTCCTTTTACCGGAATTAAGGATGATTTCATTGAATATGGCGGAAAGTATTATGGTGCAGCAATTGAGATTGATCCTGTTGAATTCAGATTCTTCTCAAAATACAGAAGAGATTATTCAATTGAGAACTGTCTCGGAAGAATCTTAAGAGGCCTTCAGGGAGATTATGGTGCTAACATTGTAAAACTTGAAAGACCTATTGTTTACGATGAATATCTTGATGCTGAATATGACAAACTTGACAGATTAAGAGAGTCTTATGAAAGCGGTCTTTTCACTGAAGATGAATTAAAGGCCAGAGTTGAGATTCAGTATGACAGAATCAATGAAATCAGGGAATTATGTAATGAGAATAAGGTTATTGAACCATTCTATTATTTAGTTCTTTTCGAAAGCGACAAGAGAAGATTATCTGTTATTGTTCGTAATGCTCTTCAGTTCCTTGAACAGGGTGAACTTAAAGTCAGAAGACTTGATAACAGAGGACTTGCCTTATTCTTAAAATATTCAAATGGCATGGATTTTGATGAAAATCAGGTTGATAAAATCAAAGAAGAAGACTGGGCTAAGTGGGCTATGCCTGAAAGCGTAAGATTTACAGTAAGAAGAGCCATTGTAAATAATATCGTTACCCATAACTTCAGAAACCTTAATTATCCGACAGAAGTAGGCGATGCATGGCTTGCCGGTGTAATGTCATATCCTGCAACCAAGGTTGTGGTTAAAGTTACACCTATGGACAATAATAAGGCTATCAGATCCATAGACCGTTCCTTATCAGAATTAAGAGGACAGTATATGGCTACAAGTACTGACTCCAAGGTACTTGAACTTCAGGAACATATTGAAACATTATCAGAACTTCTTGTTACTTTGCAGCAGGAAAATGAAAATCTTATGTCTGTTAATGTTTATGTTACAGGTTATGACTCATTAACAACCAAGGAAGATCCATTACTTGGAGAACATTTCCATTCAGACCTTCCTGTTGTAACAGATATGAAGAAGGCTGTAAGAAGAAGCTGGAATGAAGCAGGAATGCGACTTTCCGGTATGGATTTCATGCAGCTTCAGAGTTTCGTAGGTGGACAGATCAGTGCCTATGACCCATTCTTAAAAGAAGCAAGAGGAATTCCTACAAATACAATAGCAGCAATGTATCCTTGGATATATGCACATATTTCAGATAAGGGCGGAATTAAACTTGGTTCTGCTGACGGAGTTCCTGTATTTATCGACTTCTTTAGAAGAGACAGTGAAAGAGTTAACTCCAACATGGTTATCGTTGGTAAGTCCGGTTCCGGTAAATCTTATGCAACCAAGTCATTACTGACAAATCTTGCATCAGAAGATTCCAAGATATTTATTCTTGACCCGGAAAATGAATATTCAGAACTTGCACATACTCTTCACGGTAAGGTAATTAATGTTGGTAATGCGAAGTATGGAAGATTAAATCCGTTCCATATCATTACCGCGTTGGATGATGATGAGGCAGGAAGTGGCGGCCCAAGCGGAAGTTTTGCCACACATCTGCAGTTCCTGGAAGAATTCTTTAAACAGATACTTCCGGATATTGATAAGGAAGCTCTTGAATATCTTAACTCACTGGTTGAAAGAGTTTATCTTAACTTTGGTATAACAGCAGAAACAGATTTATCAAAACTTAAATCTACGGATTATCCTATATTCGATGATCTGTATGATGTTGTTTTGTCTGAGTTTGAAAGAACAAATAATGAATACTTAAGAAATCTTTTAAGAACTCTGGTTAACTACATTTCCAAGTTCTCAACAGGCGGACGTAATGCCAATATCTGGAATGGTCCTTCAACCATTACAACAGATGAGAACTTCTCAGTATTTAACTTCCAGTCCATGCTGGCAAACAGAAATACTACAATTGCCAATGCACAGATGTTACTGGTACTTAAGTATATTGATAACGAGATTATTAAGAACAGGGACTATAACCTTAAATATAACCTTCAGCGTAAGGTTGTAGTTGTAATTGATGAGGCACACGTATTTATTGATACCAAGTTCCCTGTTGCCCTTGATTTCATGTTCCAGTTAGCTAAGCGTATCCGTAAGTATAACGGTATGCAGATTGTTATTACACAGAACATTAAGGACTTCGTAGGTACAGAAGAAATAGCTCGTAAGTCTACAGCTATTATTAATGCCTGCCAGTACAGTTTCGTATTCTCACTTGCTCCTAATGATATGGATGACCTCTGTAAGTTATATGAGAAGGCCGGTGGAATTAATGAAAGAGAGCAGGAAGACATTGTAAGCGCAAGACGTGGTCAGGTATTTACAATTATGAGTCCGACATCAAGATCATCCTTTATGATTGATGTTCCGGAATCATTTGTTGACATGTTTGAAAATAAAGACTTCATCAGTAATTACTTCACAGGTGAAAAGGGTGAAGGTTACTGGGAAGATTTCGTTGCAGAGAGCCGTGATACTCATCAGGTTAATTATGACAAGAGAATGGAAGGCGTTGAAATTCCTGTCATTGAAGATGTTGATGATGATGAATTCAGCAGTGGATTCACTTTCTCTGAAATAACTGCTGAAGAGGCAGAAGACTGGGGCGATGGTCAGGAAACTGAAGAAGAGCCTAAGAGAGTTCTTCTGGCTAACTATGACGATGATCCTTATAAAGACGAAGAAGATGATGAAGAAAAAGAAAGAGCTGAATTATTAAAGCTTAAGGATGAATGGGCCAAGGAGAATCTGGAATATACAGAAGAAGCTGCAGCCAGGAGAGAAGCAGAAAAAGAAGAAGAGGCTCAGAGAAAAGGTTCTGTTGACAGATTAATTGAGGCAGAAGAACTTGTAAACCGCAGGGAATACGAGCTTCAGATGGGCCGCGCAGAAAGCGCATATGCAGACAATGGTCAGGTCCAGCAGCTTGCTGATAATGTTAAATATGTTCCAAGTGGCAACATGGTTAATCAGGCCAATCTTGAAGAAACTCTTAATAAGTTCAAGGAATCACTTCGTAAGGAAATGGAAGAAGAACTTATGGAGAAGATTAAGTGGATTAACGTGGGCGCAAGTGCAGCTGTAGCCGGTGGTATGGCAATGGCATCAGGCGGAGTTGTTACTCAGAGCGTTCAGGCTCCGGCTCAGACTCAGACTGTTAAGAAGTCTGTAGCTGATGATATTGATGACTTACTGGCCGATGATAATACATATGAAGACAGTGATTATGATGTAGAAGGATTATTTGATTCTTCAGATGACATTGATGATCTCTTCAGTGATACAGACAACTTAATTGACAGCGATGATACATTTGATGATGATGAAACATTTGATGCTGTTACTGCAGGTGATGGTCTTGTAGGTGATGACTTTGCTGACTTCGATGATGACAGCAGTATCTTCGACGATGATGAAGATATAGATGTTGATTTCGATGATGATGATGATGATGATGAATATGACAGCGACGATGACGATGACTTCGACGACGACGATGACTTCGACGACGATGACGATGATGACGACGACTTCGACGACGATGACGATGACTTCGATGACGATGACGATGACTTCGACAGCGACGATTATGAACCTGCTCCATTCCTGTTTGCTGAACTTCTTTCAGAGGCAGCTGAAGAATATGCTGAGATGTCACTTGATGAGAGAATGAGTGAAGCAGGCAAGGAAGTAATGGAAATTACAGTAGAAGATTTAGCTGATTATATTAAAGCAATGCGTAAGAAAAAGAAAGATTGATGGAGGACAGAAATGGATATCAAATTAGTTGATCATGGTAATGAAGGTGAACTTCTTATGTCAGGAGATTTGGATACTAAAACAGCCAGAGATGCTGATGCATTATTCAATCAGATGGCAGACAGATTTCCTAATATTATTCTCAATATGAAGGAAGTAGATTATGTATCCAGTGCAGGACTTCGTTCCATACGTAATCTTTATATTAAGTTAAATCAAAAAGGCGGAAAGCTTACTTTACTTAACGTTGGCGAAAACGTTATGGAAGTATTTGAAATGACAGGCCTCGCAGGATTATTAAATATAAGATAATTTCGGTCTGTTGCACTTTTGTTATTATTTGGTTTGTATTATATATCATAATACGAGTAAATAGTAAATTTACGAGTAATTTAACAAATCAAAGTCGAGGAAAAAGTATGATTAAGTTTGAGAGAATAAAAAGAATAATTGCAGCAACAATGCTGGTATCTGTTGCGTTTTCTTATATTCCGGCGCTTTCTTCAATGGCTACAGTTGTAGCACAGGCGGCTGAGATACCTCCAACTGCAGGTGCGGGAAGTCTTGAAGAGTCATCTGGCGGTAACCAGACTCAGGGTGAATCATTAGGAAGCAAACTGGTAGACGGATATGGAGTGGTTCCAAGTACAGATGTTCCGGCATTTACAGAATTTAAGGGTATGACTTCGGAAGCAAGTCTTGTTGAGTATACGCTTCCTGAGAAAAGTAATACTTATTCTCTTACAGTTGCTACAGGTGCAAGCTCAGGTGAATGCATTATGTATTTCGCCATTAAGTATAAAGATAAAGATGGCACACCAAGAAGCGAATTTGTTTTTCCTAAGATAGACGCACTTCAGAGATCTCGTGATTTGCTTAATTACTATGCCGACGACAAAGATCTTAACAGTACATTTGGTTCAACAATTCTTACCAAGTACGGTTATACTCAGAAGGTAGAAGAAGTTGTTCCATTGTCTCCATGGAGCATCGTAGACTACGCATTCCAGACTGAATATCCTATAGAACAGTTAACAAGCATTGATATTTATCTGGAAAAACTTGATGGCAAGGCAAGCAGCTGGACACCTCAGGGTATGTGTCTTTATAAAGTTGACGGCTATGTAGGTTATAGAAATTATGCACTTATTTCAGGTCAGAGTTTCCTTGATTTCAGAGGTTCACTTATTGCTGATATTCAGAAGGTTAGCGGTTCTTCACTGACAGCCTCTGAAGGTGACAGGATATATAAAGTAGGAGCAGGTGGAACATCGGCTCTTAGACTTACAACTTATAAAGAAGGCACAAAACCTAAAGAGTATGCTAATATTGATGGTTTATACTCATTCAGATTTGACATTGCAGATGTTGCAAATGGCGGTCTTGAATGCTTCTTAAATGGCGCAGGAGAAAAGATAAGCGGAGATAATGGTATTCTTGAAGACCTTGTTCTTGAATTCCAGTACCGTGATATCCATGGATGGAACAGGAAGATTACAATTCCGGTTATTTTATCTGCATATGGATCGCTGGCACTGGCAGAACCTGATGCAACAATAATGGGATTTGCACAAAGAGGCGATACCATTGCATTCCAGGGATATTTCCCAGAGTTTGAATCCATTAATCAGGTAAGTTTATATTTAGGAAAAGGTGCACGTGATTTATGTAATAGTAATGGCATCTTAATGGAAGAGAGTAAACTTTCTACAAGACAGAGAAATGCTTATCATTTCTCAGGTTCTGATGAATTCAAACTTGCAGGAATGTCTTTCTACAAGGGTGGATGCATGCCATATATTCTTGGCGGTACCGATTCAAAAGGCAATTTTGTTCAGGGTGCAACAGTAGATTACTTATTTGAAAGTGCAGATCCACTTTATTATTATACAACCATTGATCCAAATGGTATTACATTAATATCCGGTGGTAAGAGTACACCTAAGATGATAGATTATAAGCCTAATTCTCCGCTGGTAGCTGGCCAGGCCGGAAGCGGGATGTTCCTGGTTACTCTTTATACTGCAGACCTTGATGGCGCAGCTACAACAGATGATGTTGAGATTCAGTTTATATATGAAACTCTTAATAAAACTCAGGTAAGAACACAGACTTATTCCGTTAAGGATGAAGCGGCAAGATATCTGGGTAAATGGCCAACCACTGATTTCAACAATAATAGTGGATACGCTGATTTTGCCCAAAATGGTGGAATGGCTCGTGGCGGTCAGGTTTCATTCCTTATCGAATGTCCTAACTTCTATGATTTCGCAGGAGCCAGAGTAAATATTACAGGTAAAGATGACTGGACCATGGACAATATGACCATCTCTTATCTTGACAGTTATAAGAAGAGAAGAGCATATGTTGTTGAGACAGATAACGGTGGAGTTAAGTCTCACTTCTGGGTTCAGAGAGATGCAATCAGCGCCAAGATATTCGACCTTAAGGGAAATACAGTTAAGGTTGTAGATGAGAATGGTGATGAGGTTGCAAATTATGGTACAGCCATAGATGCCAAGATTCCTCTTGTAGTGGATGGAGTTGTTCAGACAGATGAAAATGGTAATACCATTTATGTTCCAAATCCTGATGCTACAAATCCTAATCTGTATCAGCAGATTATTAAAGCTGATAAGAAATATACAATTTCAATCGGCTCAAGCCAGGTACAGCAGATTAAGGAAAAAGATTACAATGATGTAAAATATCTTATGACTTATGAAGAAACCAAGATGGATTGGGGATTCTTCAAGCCTAAGAAGACATATACAGTTTCCGTTGAAGTTGCAGACGATGCTAACTTTGATGACGGACAGGGTGATTCAGGTTCAACCAACCACTTCTATTTCCAGCTGGAATTCCAGAATGGTGATACCAGTGCATATGTACTTGCTAACCAGCAGTTAAGCAGTGACGGATTCAGATCCGGACATACTGAATCATTTACAATTCTTACAAACAGAAATTATGGTGAAGTCAGGGCAATCAGAATTATTCCTGAAAATGCTGCATCAGATTCTGAACCATTTGATAAGTTGAACATTAAGAGTATCAACATCTCTGAAGATACAAATGGTGGTTCATTCTTATCATATGTAATTACTGATGTAGGCTGGATTGATGTAGATTATGTTGATGAAATGGAAAGTGCATCATCCAGAGGTCAGGCAGGTAAGACTGAAGCTCAGCTTTCCAAGTTCTTCAAAGTAAATTATAAGACTAAGGCTGTTAAGGTACTTTGCGAAGTTGTTACAGGACAGGCAAGTACTGAATATAATCAGTTCGTTGGTTCAATCAAGGCTGATGTAACATATACAACAACCAATAATGAAACCAAGATTGCTTCATTCGACGTAGTTGAAAGAATGGGCGAATACATGAATGAAACCGTTAAATCTGTTGAGGCAACAGGTACGGTTGCTCCGGACGGACTGGGAACCATTTCTGTATCAAAGTGGATGATAAGACCTAACCATACAGACAGATTTGTATTACCTCCAATTCCGGATTTGAAATCAATTAAAGATATTACATTTACTGCTCAGACACGTAATAATGAGCCGGCAGTATGGAATATTCAGAGTGTATATCTGTCACAGGTTGTTAAGGATGGTCCTTTGAAAGTAACTGTTAATGAAGAGTACTGCAGGGATATGGATCTTAATAAACTGGCAGCAAGTACAAATACTAAGATTATCAGCCAGTCCTTCCCAATCGGAAGAGCACAGGTTATGCCAACAATATTCTTTACGGAGAATACTCTTGAATGGAGCGGTGACGATGATACATCACTTATTACTCCTGTAACAAGACTTCCGGATACAACAAGCGACAGAGTAGATATTTACGTATATCCTACTTTGGATAGCGCTGATGTTACCAGCGGAGCAAAAATGTCAGCAGCAGTTGGATATGCATGTCCATATTCAGCTAACGCAGCAGCAGCATCCAACTCACTTGTTAAGGGTAAGGATGGAAACGGAAGAACAGTATATTATGCTCAGGATGTAAACGCTCAGAATTTCATATATGCAACAAGCTTTGACGCAAGATGTATAACAGAAGGCATGGCACTTGATTATGCAGTTGTACAGCATATAAGAGACGGCGTTGTAATTGATACATATATTTATGAACTTAATGAGGCAGATGCCAAGTTCGGTGCTTTTGTACAGGCACCTACACCTCTTAGCAAGAAGACAGATCTTTGCGAAGAGAAACTTGATATCGTATTTGGACCTGGAACAGAGTCCAGAAGACTTGTTCAGGAGGGCAACGATGTTGCAGTAAGTTTCCTGTATACATCACTTCTTGATGGCGGTGCAAATACTCATTACAGTGAATATAAGTATCTTACTGATGAATATATTTACGAAATCGGAGCCGGAACAACAGCTCATATGACATTTGATGTTCCATATGTAAAGGAAATCATAGGATATCAAATCGTATCTTATGGTGAAATCGTAGCAACAGTATCCGGTGCAACCGCACAGGTTTATGATATTGATGAAATTCAGACAACAACTGAAATTGGAGTTACAACAACAACTGAATCCAAGAAGAGAAGTTTCAGTGCATTCAATCAGGTATTTGCAACAAGCAGTATTATTCAGACAAAGGAATGCACATCACATGAAATTTATGGTCTTGACAGCGTAACTCCTGTAGATATTACATTCGATAACAAGTTTGCTACATTCTCATCTGAAACTTCAAGAATGGGAGTACAGATGAAGGTGACATATGATGATATCTATGGCGCAACTCAGGTATTAGATTATCCTGATATTTCACAGTACCTTAACGGTGAAAAGAAGTTCATGTCTAATACAAAGCAGACTGCAAGAATATTAATACCTAACTTTAATAATCAGTTTAAGATTAAGTCCATCTCACTTATACCTTATGTTGTAAGATCAGATGGAACCAGAGATGCCAATGCAGCTCTTACAATCAACGGATGGAGTGCTGATTATGCATACGGTACTGAAGTGATAGAAAGTACTGAAGAGCAGACCTTTAGTGGACTTGAGGGTGAAGGAAAACTCATCTTTGGTAACGTAGGAATGCAGGTATATTACTACAGAGATAATGGTCTTGGCGGACAGGTTACTGCAGACAATAACCAGGTATCACTTAAAGGTGGTAATTATGTAGATGTATCAGTTCTTCTTACAGGTAATGCCGGAAGCGGATTCGGATACAATGTTTACAGAATGTTTGGTGAAGCAGGAAATGATGTAACAGCAAGTACTACATATGCTGTTAACGGTTCAAGCATCAGATTCACAGCACCTGCCAATGCAACCGGTGAGTCAATTGTATACAAGATTAAAGTATATGCAGCAGATAATCCGACAGTTCAGAAGATTATCTATGCAACTGTTGAAAGTGAAGAGGTTAAGAAAGAGGAAACTCAGACTAATACCGGAACTAATACAGGTACAAACACTGGTACAAATACAGGTACTAATACCGGAACTAACACTGGTACAAATACCGGTACAAATACTGGAACTAATACAGGCACAGATACAAATACAGGTACAAATACCGGAACAAATACCGGTACAGATACTGGTACAAACACTGGCACAAATACCGGTACAGATACAAATCCTGGTTCACAGACAGTTAATCCGAATGCAGGCCAGGGAGACCAGAGCCAGAGCGGTGGTGACCAGAGCCAGAGTGGTGGTGATCAGAGCCAGAGTGGTGGTGATCAGAGCCAGAGTGGTGGTGACCAGAGCCAGAGTGGCGGTGACCAGAGCCAGAGCGGTGGTGATCAGAGCCAGGGCGGCGGCGAGCAAGGTCAGGGCGGCGATCCAAGCCAGCCATAAAAAATTATAAGTAATTAAAATATTAGGTTTAAGCGGCGGAGTATGGCACTTCGCCCCTTAAACCAATCTTGCGTTATAAGAAAGGTTATTATTATGAAGCAGAAATTAGCAATTGGAGTAATTATTCTTCTGATAGTTTTAGTGGGATTATTACTTATCTTCAATGGCACAGCAGGTACGAAGACGGTGTTTTTTGAAGAGACTGATTATCCTGTAACAGTTGTTACAAAGAAGTCCGGAATGACTGTAACTGTTAAGGCTAAAGCTGATCAGGATATTCCATGGACTGTATATGTAACAGATTCAGATATTGCTGAGATAAATCTTAAGGGCAATAAGAAGCCTAAATCTGAGAAATATAAAGTAAATGCTCTTTCTGAAGGGACAACTTATATTCACTTAGAGAAAGTTCAGCAGGCTTACGGTTATGAGACAACACTTGTAAGTATGGATATTCCGGTAAATGTTTCTGCTGAAGGCAAGAAATTAACTCTTTCTTTAATGGAAGGTGAAACATTCTATTTAGGAAAAGGTGATTTTGTTGCAAATAATAGCGAGTTCCCATTTATTTTAAAGAGAGATGGAGCTGCAGCAGATATAGTATTTATAAATGGTTTGGGTGACTGGACCATTGATACAATGGACGCTCCTGTAAGATATGAGATAACTGCTCCTGAAGAAGGGGAAGCTATTTTAAGATTATTCTATTCTGAGGGTATTAAAGAAGCAAAAGAAAATGCATCCGGTGAAAATGGTGATGGAGCCGAAGAAACAACTGAACCTGAAGAGGAACTGACTGAAGAGGAAGCCGAACAGCGTTTTCTTGAAGAAAGCTATGGTACGCCTCCTGAAGGATTTACTTATGAAGATGCGGTACCAGTATTATCTCTTGCCGATATCATGGATCCGGGTTTCGTATATTTTGATGAAGAAGGAAATAATATTGGTGACAAGGTGAGAGAATTTGTCTTATATGGCACTATGCCTGAAGGAGTGTCAGAAGAAGTTCTAGCCGCGTTTGGAAGCGCAAAAACTCAAGCAGAAGGAGAAACAGGCGAAACTGTTTCAGAAGAAAGCAGTGAAACTGAGGTTCAGAATACAGAGGAAACTGCAGAGGAGACTGCTGAAGAAGCGGTTGAAGAGACTGCTGAAGAGGCAACTGATGAGGTGAATGAAGAGTCAGCCGAAGAGACAGACTTTTCTGATTTTGACCCTAGCAATTTCACACTTCCTGAAGACATAATTCTTACCAAAATCAGTTTCCACAGTGACAGTCTTAATGAGACAGTTTATGTTGATGTCTTAATTGATACAATGGGTAATCTGTACTTAAGTAAAGGAGAAGCGCCTAATTAGGCAATAAAAAAATGGCAAAAGAAAAAGAAAAAATGTCAATAGCCAAAGAGGCTCGTAAGGTATTACTTAATCAGGTTGAGCTTGACGGTGACGGTAATTTCAGAGTCGTCAATGAAGTGAGATTCCAGATGTGGGGACCTGCTGACGGTGAACAGAAAATAAGAACATTTGGAGTATCCAGAAGGGATTATTATTATACCTCAGATTACAATAATACCCAGGCTGTATATAAAGTTTCCAAAGCCATAAGTTCATTAGGCAGAGGAGTAAGGATTCAAAGTTATGATACATCATTTGGATGTATTTTTAAGACATATATTTTTTATCCTGTGTGTATTACTTTTTATGAAAATGAAGAAGGACTTTTGCAGGCTTCATTCTTTACAGCCAGATCTTTAACTGCATTTATTGTTCAAAGAATTGCATTAAAGAGATTTGATTTATCCACCACCGGCATAATTAAAAGGCATGCCCTGGATAATTCGAAAGATAAGGATTCTGAAGATAAACAGCCTTCAACTCTTGGAATTATAGGTAATAATATTAAAGAATTATTTGGTATTAAGCCTAAGAATAAACAAGAAGAAAATGAAGATGAAGATACAGAAGAAGATGATGTGTAAATCCATTTGGGAGGGGATAACATGAGTGATAATTTAATACATATTGGTGGTGGAAGCGATGTTGAACCGGAATACAAAATCAGCGACGACGGCAAATCAATTATTATTGATGCTGTTGATGAAGCTATGGACCCGGTTCAGGATTTTATCAGAGATAAATTAATCTCATATGGCTGCGATAAGAAGATACTTCTTGAGATAAGACTGGCAGTTGAGGAAATTTTTATTAATATTATTTCTTATGCCTACAGACCTGATATTGGCAAGGCTGAGATTCTTTGTGTTGTAGAGGAAGACCCTATGGTAGTTACAATTCAGTTTATGGATTCAGGTAAGCCATTTAATCCGCTTGATGTTGAAGAGGCTGATACAACAGGCGCTCAGTTTTTACAGAAGGCCGGTGGTTTTGGAATTCATCTTGTAAAACATACAATGGATTCAGTCGATTATGAATTTAAAGATGGTAAGAATATTTTAAGAATTAAGAAAAAACTTGCTGGCGAATAATTTATAAGGTACCTTTGGAGGTATACATTGTTTAAGAAAGTAAAGTTTAGTTTATATACAATTACAATTGGAACCATTCTTGTAACAATGGTTTTGTTTACGTACCTTGTAATCGCCATTGGTTATTATGCTTTTACAGCAAGTCTTACCAAGGAGTATAATAATTCTGTTTACAGAATAGGTCTTTACGCTCAGTCGCTTATGTATCCTGACAGCCTTGAAGCATATCTTGCAATCGGCGCTGAAAGAATGGAACTTGCCATTGAAGAATTCAATGATTTTAGCATTTCGATATCTGAGGCTGAGCATTATAGCATTGACGAAGTACAATATGTATCTGAGTATGAGTATTCAAGGGAAAGTTTGTATAATCTTTGCAATACTCAGGATGTATCAGTAATATATGCCATTATTCCATCAGAGGATTATACACAGTATACATGCGTATTTAACTGTGTTAATGATAACAGTCCTTATGATCCGTGGCCTATGGGAAAAGTTGTAGATACTTCCACCGAAGAGTATATTGAGTGTTATAAACGAATAATGGAGGGTAGTTCGGACTCTGAATTTGTTGTAAGAACCAAGGATTTAAACGGTGGTATTCCTCATGTTACCGCAATGCTTCCACTTACGGGTGAGGATGGTACAGTAACGGGAATTCTTTGTGTACAAAGATATATCGAAGATTTAACTACCATGAGACGTAGTTTCGTTCAGGGTGTAGGTGCTCTTAGTACAATATTCATCATTATATACATGGTTTCCGTTTCAGGATTCATAAGAAAACAGCTGGTAGACCCTATCAGAAAACTTGCTTTGGAAGCAGAAAGATTTGCAGATGAGAATACAAAAGGTGAAGAGCCTCTTGATGAAAATATATGCAATGTTAAGGAAATCAGAACCCTGGCAGCAGCCATTGATAAGATGGAAAATGATACCATATATAATATTGCCAATGTAACCAACATAACAAAGCAGACTGAAAGAATTGGAGCCGAACTTGAACTTGCGGCAAAGATTCAGATGGGAATGCTTCCTCATGGTCATATGCTTCTTGATGACAAGACAGATTTCAATGTTCATGCATATATGAAGCCGGCTAAAGAGGTTGGTGGAGACTTCTACGATTTCTTTATGATGGATGATGATCATGTTGCAATTGTTATTGCGGATGTATCAGATAAGGGAGTTGGAGCTGCATTCTTCATGGCTATTGCCAAGTCATTAATAAAAGGCAGGGCAAAACTTGGCGGAACTGCAGCAGATATTATCGCATATACTGATGAAATGATAGCAGAGAAGAATGAATCAGGAATGTTCGTTACAGTCTGGTTAGGTATAGTTGATTTGAGAAATGGACATGTAAACTTCTGTAATGCAGGACATGATTATCCGGCTATTATGCATAATGGCGGAGATTTTGAAATTAAGAAAGGAAAACATTCTCCTGCAGTTGCATTTATTCCGGGCTGTACCTTCATTGATGATGAATTTGTTCTTGAACCGGGAGACAGAATATTCCTTTATACTGACGGACTTAATGAGGCCAAGAGTATTTCGGGCGAAAGATATGGCATTGAGAGAATAGAGTATATCTTAAATCGAAATAAGGGTGTTTCAAATGAGGAACTTATCAGAGTTGTTCGTAATGATGTAGATAAGTTTGCCGATGGCGAGCCTCAGTTTGATGATATGACAATGCTGGCATTTACATATTTAGGTCGATAGATTAGTTTGTTACGCTTTTGTTATACTTTCGCTGATATATTGATATAAACTGATATAGAAGCGAAGGTAAATAGGAGGATTTAATAATGGAAAACATTCAAGATATTATAAATGTTAATGATCCAAATCCGCAGGCACAACCACTTATGCCTCAAGATGAGATGGATAATATTGACAATATTGGCAATATTAACATAAATGACGAACTTCAGCAGAGGCTTGGAAATGATAACAATAATAATAACAATATTAACAATAACGGGCCAGTAATTAATAATGTGGGTGACGCAGAAGCAGGCGAAGGTGCCGGTGCCGGAAATAATAATAATGGTCAGGCAGGCGATCATAACCAGAATGAGCATGAGGTAGACCGTCGTCAGCAGGAAAACAATCCTAATGTTAATGTCAATGATATAGATGATGTTGAAATAGAACAGGAAGAGCCAGTGATTCGCCGTTCCAATTCTTTTAGATTGGATGATATGGTGGAGAATAAGAACAGACGACCGGCGCCGGAACATCAAGGTAAGTATAATCCATTAGTCGGTAATGAAGATGAACTTGAGCATCTTCCTGATATTGGCGCAAGAACCAAGGATGTTGTTAAAGACCAGCTTGCCAAAGAACGTGAACGTCTTCGCAGACAGGCTGAACAGCTGGCAAAGGAGAGAGCTAAACTTAAGGCTGAAAAACAGAAACTTGAAGAAGAAAAGAAGAAATTAGCTGCCTTAAAGAAGAAACAGCATCTCGACAATAAAAAGAGAAGTAAGTATAAAAAGACTGAAAAACCTGATGAGAAGGAATCAGAGAAGCGTGGTTATAAGATTGGTGAAATCAAGGATGGTGTAACCAGTTCACAGAAAAAGAAGATTAACGGATTAAAACATCTTACATGGGATATTGATAAGAAATTCCGTTCTTCACCTGAATTTAGAAAAGTTAAAAAAAGTTTAGTTGAGTTTGATGAGTTTATGAAGAGCATCAGTGGACGTACAAGACTTACATCAGCTGAAATGGAAATGTACGACAAACTGTCTCTTAAGTGCTATAAGGCAACCAATGATTATCTGGAAAAGAAGATTGGGGATAGTTCGGTTGACGTCCTTGATAAAGATGAGGAAAGGTTAACAATTGATGTAAATGGCGAGAAATTATTGCCTAAGAATGAGCATGAAAGAGTAAGAATTTCTCAGGCTAAAGAAATTAAGAACAGCATTGATGAAATGCGTAAAGAAATGTTTAAGGCTCAGCTTGATTTCAAGATTAAAGAGATGGATAAGAAGTGCGAAGATGCCCTTAAGCAGGAAGAGAAGAACAGAGGCGATCTCTTAACCAACCAGATGAGTGATGAGGAACTTAAGACTGCTATGACAGAATCTGTTTCAAAGACTTTATTCTATGCAAACAGAATGGATAATCTTAAGAAACATGGTGGTCTTGATATTAAGGCAGGTGAGAAATTCACAGATGCTTATAAGAGACTTGATAATTCACTGACTCCTAAACCGGAGGATATGGCAAAGAATATGAAGGATCCGAACTTCATGAAGATTGTTGATGCCGGTGTAGCGGCTGTTAAGAGTGGCAAGGCGTTCACAGCAGGCAATATTAAAGATATGTTTAAACAGGCTGCTATAGAAGAGAGCAACAAGAAACTTGAAGAGAAGCGTCGTCTGGAGAATACTAAGAAACCTGAAGAAATTCAGAAAAAGGATCCTGTGATGCAAAATACAATGAGTAAGTAATAATATTATTATTAAAGTTAAAAAGACTGTCGTAAGTTTACGGCAGTTTTTTTATGCCATTATTTAAGCCCTTAATTGTTTATATTTTCTTAATAATTTGTGTTGCACTTTTGTTATGAAGCATAGGTTATTATGGGATTAACAAAAAAGAAGTACCAAATTAATAGATTGTACACAATATAAAAAAGCCTGTATTGGAGGCGAAGGAGGGGCGTATGAATATATTAACACTTATTATTTTAGGTTTTCTTATACTCGGCGGTATCGTTGGATATTATAAGGTTTTTGCAAGACCGGTTCTTAATGTAATAATTGCAGTTTTTGCATTATCTGTTTCTTATTATGCAAGTCCGTTTTTAGCAACTGAGCTTGGAGGAAGTATTACAATTGATGAAGCAATAGTTCAGAAACTTAGTACGGTGATTCTGGAAGACATGCAGACCAAGGTAATAGTTGATTATGCAAGACATAATGGACTGTTATATAACGAAGTTCCACAGGAAATCGTAGGTGATCTTGTTAACCAGACTTTCCACATAGATCCTAATACTACTGCAAGAGTTAATATTTTACAGTATATGGGTTTCCCGCAGTCGGTAACCAGTAAGATGCAGGGTGTTATTCAAAAGTATGATAACATCTATATTGATTCCTCAAACGCACCGGAATATATAGCGATATTCTTCGTTCGAAGAGCAATGGAAATCGGTACCTTTATCGTAGTTGCCTGGCTTATATACCACGGCATGCAGTTTGGCATCGATTACATGGATAAGAAGAAGGATTCTGAAGTTAAGTTCGTAGGATATGTAAGCCGAATCAGCGGCGCCATCTTAGGCTGCTTCACAGTTATGGTTGTTGTATGGGCACTCTTCGTACTTATGGAGAATATAAGATTTGGAACCATTAATGATTTCGTAATGGATCAGGTATATACTTCAAGGATACTTACAGCGATTCATAATCATAATCTGATTCATTCGGTATGCAGTACTGTAGAGACTCATCTGGCAGGTATTTCCGGACTGTTTGGAATGATTTAGAAATCATATATATTCTTTATATTATAAGATAAAAATGTTATAATTAAAGGTAGTTTGATTAATAAGTCCGGGAGTTATAACAATGAAAAAACGTTATATAAGTATAATATTATTTGTGGTATTGGCAACATTTGTTTCGGCATGTAATGAGGAAGAAGAGCCGGAACTTGTTGCCAATACTTATGAAGCCATTGATTTTACAGAAGGTCTTTTTGATGACCAGCCTCAGCAAAGTGCGCCTACGGGAGCAGCTACCACTGAGGCTTTTTATAATAATATGACAGGTGTGGAAATTGCATCCAATCAAAAACCTTCAGGTAATGAATACGTGGATAATGTATCAGGCAGTTCAGGCAGTAATTCATCAGGTAATAATTCGAACAATAATTCAAATAACAATTCCAATAATAACAATTCGAATAATTCAAGCAATAATTCGTCAAATAATAATTCGAATAATTCATCAAATAATACAAATAACAACACAAACAATAATACCAACAATAATACTAATAACAATACCAACAATAACAGCAGCTCAAACAGCGAGAAAAAAGAAGATGGTCAGAATCCTGTTATGAATATTATTGGCAAGTATACAGCAGATAAGTATGAAATGAATATCAGTGCTTCAGGAACTGACAGCGCAAGTGTTGTCATAAAGACTACAGAGGGTAATAAAACCACAACCTGGACAATGACAGGTAAGTTTGATACCAATACAATGACCATTGAATATTCGGCAGGTAATAAGAAAGAAACAGTGACAGATGCGGCAGCCAGTACTTCTACTGACAATACGATTTATGATAATGGAACAGGAAAAATTGTTTATAATCAGAAAGACAACAATTTTACATGGGTTGATGATAAGGAAAGAGCAGGGGAAAATCTTACTTTCAAGTAAAGAATGAATGGACAGGTTATGAGCGAATCATCAGAAAACAAATTTTATGACAAAAAAATAGAACTGGCCAGAAAGAATTATGAGAAGCAGAAAGCCAGCATGCAGAAGATAATTGCAAGCGGCGAAAAAAGATCTGCCAAAAGTGACGAAAGACTTGAGAAGGCCATCGCTAAAACAGATGAAAGACTGGATAATTACAGACAAAAAAGCGATGAAAGAATAAAGGCCAATCGCCAGAGAATTGAAGAAAAATATATCAAGGGCGATAAGGAAAAAGCGGAGAAGTTTCGTCAAAGAACCGAGAAGACTGATAAATATATAGAGAAACAAAGGGCTAAAAGAGACGAGAGAATCAGCACAAGAAGAGCGAGAATTAAGAAGAATCGTTCGTTAATCAGAGAGTTTAACAGGTTATATTTACGTGTTAAGAATATAAGAGCAAAAAATAAAATAAAAGAGATTATAAAAGACAGGAAGAATATTTTGACCAAAAAGAGAATTATATTCGGAGCTGTCAGCCTGCTTTTAATAGTGGCACTTGTATTTATTCTCGAAGTTATACTTCCGGGCACAAAGCTTAAGAGAGATGAAATAATTGATGATACTCCAATAGATGAACTCTTTACCATTGATAACATTTCCCTTGTTCCTACCAAGGAATACCGCTCATATATTGGTATCAATGAATATGATATAATCTGGGATCTTCTTTATGAGCATTTTGATGGCAATGAAACCGCCGTTTTGGGCGTTATGTGTAATATCATGGCCGAGTCGGAATTTCGTGCCTGCAATCTTGAAAATTACAATAATCAGATCTGGGAAATCGGAGATGATGAATATACAGAAAAGATAAACAGAAGAACCATTAATAAAAAAGATTTCCTTGAAGCAAGAAATTATGACATGACTAACGGTTATTATAATAAATATGATGAGTGGGTTAATACCGACGGTGGTTATGGCTATGCCCAGTATACTTCATATGACAAGAAGGAAAAGTTATATCAGTATGCTGAAGTCTGGTTTGCACCGGGTGGTCCGGGAGAGGAATATAAATTCGACATAGCTGACCCGGATATGCAGGCTCATTATCTTGTATATATCTTAGAGTCAGATGAGTATGCCAAACTCGATGAAAAGCTTCGCAAAGCATCCAATGTTGTGGATGCATGTTATGCATGGCTTAAAACATATGAAATTCCATATGACCCATATAATGATAATTATTATACTTTGTCTTTTGACAGAGCCGAGAATGCTGATTATATCAAAGAAATCTGTACGGCAGATGACGATGATACAAAAGAAAGTGATGATTCAGTAGAGGAGGTTACAGATGAAGATGAAGAATAAGAATTTATTAGCATTAATTCTGCTTTTTATTCTGATAATGCCTCTTATGAGTCTTAGCGGATGTAAGAAAGAGAATAAACTTTACGTGCCGGAAACACTTGAAGGTTTTAATGACGAAGATGTAAGAATCGGCGTGGTAAAAGGCTTTGTTTTTGAAGATATTGCAAAGGAGCATTATCCGAATGCTCAGATTATAATTTTTGATACAAGGGAAGATTCCTACAAGGCATTAACCACGGGAGCCGTATCTGCGGTAATGGATGATGATGCCGTAATCAGGGCAAGAATGCGTTCATCAGCAGCATATACCATGATGGATGAATATGTTGAGACCTGCGACTACGGAATGATATTTCCTCCAAATGAAGAAGGAGAAAATTTAAGAACACAATTCAATACTTATCTGGCAAGTCAGAAAGAAAATGGTAATCTACAAACCCTGGATGACAAATGGTTTGGAGAATCCACGGATAACAAGGTCACCAGCTATGATTTCATATCAGGAACCAATGGAACAATTTCCCTGGCATATTCAAATGACAATATTCCGTTTACATACAGGTCAGCGGGTAAACCGGTAGGATATGAACTTGATTTGATTGCAGGATTTTGCCGTGAGTACGGTTATTCTTTAGAGGCCGAGATGGTTGGTTTCGAAGATGTACTTAATGGAGTTTCCGAAGGTAAATATGATATGGGCTGCTCAGGATTTACCATCACAGAAGAAAGAGCGAAGAGAATGCTTTTCTCTGACAGCACATACAGTGGCGGCGTAGCTTTATGTATTAATTCTGATGCCGAGCTGATGAATAATAAGGGCAGTTTCTTCACCGAGTTTAAGAAAGAATTCTACAGAACCTTTGTGGAAGATCAGCGCTACGTAATATTCTCAGAGGGCTTAAGCGTTACATTATTCATCATTGCAATGACAGTAGTCATTGGTTCACCTTTAGGATTAATCCTTTATATTTTAAGCCGCAAGGCGCCTCTGATTATTGCGCTGATAACCAGAGGATTCATATGGTTAATCTACAGAACCCCTGCGGTTCTTCTGGTAATTGCCATCTATTATGCTTACTGGAAAGACCTGGCAATAGGTGGAATAATCGCATCCGGCGCTGGTTTTGCAATATGTTTTGCAGAAGAAGTATACAGAATGCTGGAGCGTTATGCCCGCAAAGTTAAAGGCGGAAGATTAGAAAAACAGTTTATTTTAGGATATAAGAATAACGAGGATTTCCTTGATGAACTTGTTAAGGAATGCGGCAAACCGATGCTTGAAAGCTATAAGGAAAGAATCGTAAGCTTTATCAAAATGTCCGCCGTGGTAGGCTACGTAGGAACGGTAGACCTAACCAAAGCCATGGATATTATCAGGTCTAAGAGCCTTGAGATTGTATTGCCATTTATCGCAGTTACAATCTGCTATATTCTCATTATTGAACTGGTTGTGAGAATCATGAAAAAGTGGAAATAATATAATATATACGAAGTGTTGCACTTTTGTTATAATGTTTGTAGCATCATATAGTCATAGTGTGCGAGTGTGTGAAAGGAAACAAACTCGAAATAAGAGTTTATCGGACAAGTAAGAGCCGATAGTTAAGGAGGGCAATATGCCAGATAGCAAAAACAAAAAAGCAGAAAAAAAGAGCGTACTTGATTTAATTGATGAAATTATTGCAGACCTTGAGTTTAAGATTGGTCAGTATAATGACAGAATCAATCTTGAGGCAAAACAGGCTTCTGATGCAGGCGTGGATCCAGGGGAAGTGAATCTGCGTATTGAGAATATGAAGAAAGAAGTTTCGATACTTAATAAGCAGTTAAGTGTTACAAAATCTGCAAGAACTGATTTTGAAATACAGCTTAATAAGGCTAAGAACGAAGAAGAAAAGAAGAATATCGAGAATACTCTTAAGACCGCTTATTATATGGGCGTAATAAATGAGAATTTAAGAATCAGAAGAGAAGAAGAAATCGAAGCTGAGAAGACTGAAGCCAAGTTTATTATTGAAACTGCCAAGACAGTAACCAGTGTTTTAAGTAAGAATCAGTTTAACTTCATTACCTATGATGATGTAAAAGATATAGCAGATAATGAAGAATTTAAGCAGATGTATAAGACCAATCCATATCAGATTGATTACGATAACAAGAAGCTTTATGAAGATTACAAGGATATGATGCGTCGCAGGATGACCAGAGTCGGAATGGCAGTAACTGACGACTTTAAGGAACTCGAGCAGGCCTATAACAAGAATTATCTTCCTAATACTGAGAATAATGGATATGAATCAGCGCTTAAGTTTGTCAGGGGAAGTCTTACAACTCTTAAAAATATGCTTAGGGCGGAGAAGGATCCTAATGCCAGGGAAAAACTTGGTGCAGATATTGATAAAATGGAAGAGATCGATGACTTACTTGCCGAACTGGCAGCTCAGACAATTAAGATTAATCAGCGTTTTAAGGATGATGAATTCAACTTTAAACGTGGTAATGGTTATACCAAAGAATTAATTGCAATGTCTCAGACACTTGAAAGAAAGTTAAATGATTTCCATAAGGAATTGGGTGATCGTCTGAATAAATCATCCATTATGGATACTATTCAAAGGGAAGTAAACACTGCCAAAAAGACCCTTGATGTAGAAAATCCTGGTATGAAAGCTATTATTAAGGAAATTAATGATACAGGATATAAGAAAGAAAAAACTGAGAATCTTGTACCAATATTAACAACAATATCTATGGTTAAGAGTAAGGTTGAGCCACAGATTCAGGATGATCAGGTAATGTTCAGAATCAATGAGCAGCGTAAAAAAGGAGAAATGTGGAGGGTTTTCCAGGAACTCCAGGGCGCAGATGTAGAGAAAGCCAAATTATCTCCAAGAGCTAAAATGGAGAAGGATGCCATAGAAAAAGCCAATCGTATTAAGGCAAAAGGTAAGAAAACAGGTGGCTTCCTTGATTATACAGCAAGTGCTGCAGCAGCAGCTGCCCAGAATATGCTGGTTTATGCAATGGCAAAAGGTCCTTTGGCGAAGGCTTCGCTCAATGATTTTGCAAAACAGGATGTTATCAGAGCGATGGCAATTATAACACTTAATCATATTCTTTATAACGAGAATTCTTCCGGTAAAAAACTTAACTTAGAAAGAATTACCGGATATAAACTTAATCCTTATGAGAGATTCATGAATATGGCTGAAGGTCTTGCAGAAGATAAGAAATTCCAGAAAGCTGTTTCAGGTTACTTTGATAAGAAGGGCAATAGCAAATATAACGCTCTTAAGTTCCTTGCAACTGATGGTGAAGTAGAAATTGCCAAGAAGTTTGAAGGTAAGGAAATAAAGATGATTGATAAGCAGGCAAAGGCTGATGCAGCCATGCATTTACCAAATAATAAATAATTGAAAGGTAAGATGATTTATGGCCGAAATACTGGCGACAATAACAGAGTATTATACAAAGATACATGATATCCCTGTGCTTTATTGCGCTATTCTGGCTGTGGCTATACCTTTTGTAATAATCGCAGTGGGTTATCTTATCGGACTTTTTGGAGAGGCTCTGGCTACTATTGTAGGTATGATACTGGCTCCAAAGGTTGCCATGGCTATGGTTAATTATTTATTTATGCCGGGAGTGGTTATTCACGAAATGGCCCATGCTTTTATGGCTCTTATAACAGGAGCCAAGATTACGGAGATTGCTCTTTTTAAGAAGCAGGATGATTCTTTGGGACATGTTAATTTCCGTAACAGGGGCAATGCTCTTTTGGTTATGATTCAGAATATTTTTGTTTCTTCAGCGCCTATGTATATAGGCGCTTTGGTGGTTTATGGTGCATTCTACTGGATGGTAACCATTCCGGGAGGCGCATGGTACTTAATTGTAGCCAAGGTGCTTCTTGGATATTTGGGAGTATCCATGTTTTTCCATATGACAATGAGTGGTGCGGATATTAAGATCTATATGAAGGGCGTGCCTTTACTTATTCCGGTTTTATTTATAATTGCTATTCCACTCAGACTTACAGGTGTGATATAATTATGATTAGCGAAGGCTAATCAGAAATTTAGGAGGATATTATTTATGATGCCAGAACAGTCAATCGAATTTCGTTATGATACTCAGTTATTACTGGATAAGTATATTGAAGATGGAGAAGATGCAGACGATGTAGCAGATGACCTGGTTGATGAGGTCAGAGATCATATTCTTGCAACCTTTAAGGGCGACAGTATGGTGGTTGCAGGAGACAGTGGTGAGGATGAGTTTGGTGAGAAAGCCATTCTTAAACTTCACTATCACACCAACGAACCGTGGCTGGTACTTGAGTACTGCAGAAGTCTTGGAGAAATATATGATATTGTTGTAGAGGATATGGACAGACAGTCCAGAGACCTTAAGGGATAATGGGAGTAAAATGAATATTGTGTAAAAATCGTGATTTTTGGGTAGCGTGGCTGCCTTAAAAGGGAGAACAGTAATGAAGATATCGCAGATGAGTAATGGATCTGCAATAATAATTGAAGTACAGGGAAGTGGACCTGAGCCGACCTATATTAAGACGGAGGCGCTTTTTCCAATGGGAGGAGGGCTTCTGGTTAAACAACCTTCGGAAGGTTCCATGGATGTACAGGGACAGCTGAGGCTTACCATCCATAATAAAAAGGATGACAGAAGCTATGTTTTCAATCGCCTTAGCATATCCCCGATGGACACTCAGTACGGTCTTGTCTATATGATAAAGAGCGATGAGGAAGGGGAAGCTTTATGCAGGCGTAAGGCTGAGCGATATGACATCCTTTGCATGGGAACCATGGCGCACCGGGATTTTACGGGAAATGTGATAATATATGACATGTCCATGAGAGGAGTCGCTGTTATTACGGGAGTCCCGAATATCGGCAAGGTGGGTGACATTGTAACCATCAGATTCAGGGATGGACAGGGCTTCCATTCATATGTTATCGAAGCTGAGATAGTCAGGTACTTTGAGGTGAAAGGCAAAGCGGCCATAGGATGTAAGGTGGCGGCTATGCCATTTGATATAATGCAGTTACTTCAAAAGAAGAAATTAGAAGGAAAAGCAAAGTAAGAGGTGATAATCACCTCTTATTTTTTTTGGCAAAATAGCCGAAATATAAGATGAAAGTTTTATAGCGAGGGTTTACAATGATTAATTTGATTAATAATTCTAATGATATACATTCAAATATGGGAGTATCAGTCCCGGAAACCAGAACTAATTACAATATTGTCAAAACATCAGAATGTCTGGCTACCATTGACAGCGTTAACAGCCCGATGAGCAGATATGATAATCAGAAAATGGGCTTTGAGGACGTAATGAGCCTTGCAGGAGCAATGGATGTTAAATTAAACAGCAATTATATGACTGTTATGGCTCACAGCGTGTCAGATGAAGATTATGGCAAAATGCTTAGGGACGGTGAGGATGTTTACAGTGCTGACATTAAGGAAAGCGTAACCATTCTTGATGAGATCAAGGTCAAAATGGCCGAGGCCGGCATTATTATCGAAGGCTACAATGATGACATTGATTCAAATACCCTTAGAGAGATAACAGGCAATGCTGCTATAGCAAGCGAGATAGAAAGAACATTCAGGGAGAATGACATTCCGTTAACCAGAGAGAATGCCATTGCAACCCTTGATGCAGTTAATTATGCTTCTGAAATTGAAGAGATTACAGACGGTATGTGTGATTATGTACTTAGAAACGGCATAGAGCCAAGTATTGAAAATCTCTACAGAGTAAGATTCTCAGGTACTGAACATCCTATGAGCGCAGGCGGTTATTATAATGATAATGGCTATCTTGCCAAAGAATCCGGAGATTATAACTGGGAAGGTCTGGATGAAAGATTTAAGAATACCATCATCGAGGCAGGTCTTGAAATAAATGAAAGAACAGTTATGGAGAGTAAGTGGCTGGTTGAATCAGGCATTCTATATAACAGTGATAATCTTGCCAAGTTACATGAACTTAAAAGCATTGAGACACCTGTAACTGTGGCAGAAAGTGTAGAGATTTCCGCCAAGGCAATTCTTAATGGAATGTCTCCGATTAATGCGCCTATTAAGGTGGAAGGCAACCTGATCGAGAAGGCTAAGGAAATTCAGGAAGATGTAAATAATATTACTGATGATGCAGTAGCAAAGGCAGTAGTAATAGACAGAAATGTTACCATTAATTCCGTGCTTGCAGCCGCTAAGATTGAAGGAATCAATATCGCAGGAAGCGAATATGGTGATGAGATAGTAAAGGCTCAGGCTACCATGGAGCAGATCAGAATATCCATGAGTATTACCAGCAACTATCGTATGCTGAAACTTGGAATTGATGTTAAGAGCATTGCAATTAATGAACTTGTTAATGTTCAAAAGGCATTGGAAGATGATACAGCAAGAACATTATTTGGAAGTGAAGATGATATAGATACAGTTAAAGCCAAGAGTGAATTATATGTTCAGAGTAAGCAGGCAGTGCTTGAGATACCGTTCATGCCGGCGGCTTCCATAGGAGAAGCGTTGAGTGAAGGCGGGTATTTGACGGTAGGGTATGTTTATAAGGCAGGCCTTGCAATGAAGGCTCAGTTTGATAAAATGGGCCAGACCTACGAGGCAGTGGGAACTGAGGTAAGAGCTGACCTTGGAGACTCAATTAAGAAGGCTTTTGGCAATGTGGACGAGCTTCTTTCTGAGAATAATATGGAGCAAAGCGACGAGTACAGAAGGGCTGTACGAATCCTTGGCTATAACCGCATGGAGATAAGCCGCGAGAATATTGAGAAGGTGGCTAAGGCAGATGAGGATCTTCAAAGAGTTATTGATAAGATGACACCGGGTGCGGTGCTTAAGTTAATAAGAGATAATATTAATCCGCTTGATGCGTCTTTGGAAGACATTGAGATGGCGCTGGGCAGCTATGAAAGTGAGCCACTTAAGGCTGCATCAGATTACAGCAGATTCCTTGTTCATCTTCAGAATCACGGCGAGATTACTGAGAATGAAAGAGAGAGTTATATAGGTATTTACAGACTCCTTCATCAGATTGAGAAGGGCGATATGGCAGCAGTTGGAGCAGTGGTTAATACCGGCTCTGAAATGAATTTTAAGAATATTTTATCTGCGGTCAGATCATCAAAAAATACAGGAATTGATGCTAAAGTAAGTGATGAGCTTGGAACACTTGCCAGGGAAGCCGGATATAATTTAAGTATTTCAGAGCAGATTCTTAAGGGCTTTAACAATGTGCTTAACGGTAATGAAGCAGACCACAAGAGGGATGCAGCAAATGTAAGAGAAGACATTAAGGAAATCCTTAAGGATTCACAGGAAGCAGTTACTGAACTTGTAGCGCTTAATGAGAAGGTTTCTCCTGATAATATTGAAGGTATGAAGGCTTTAATGGAAGGCGCGCTTAACTCAAATCCTTGGGAAGCACTTAAATCCATGGATAAGAGAATCAGAAAGGGCGAAGAGGCTTTAGGCAACGCTTCAAACAAGGAGGCAGGCGAGAGTGATGGACTTACGGCTCTTGATGAGGCTCTGGCAAAACTTCCTGAATCCATGACAGATAAGGCATCCATGATGGATACCATGAAAGAAGTTATCGATAAGGCAGGGGACGTGCTTAAGGACATGCCGATGGCTGAAAGCATTACAACCCTTGATATAAAGCAGCTTAGCGTGGCATACAAGCAGCTTAGCATAATGGGCAGACTCTCAAGCGAAGAGAATTATCAGGTACCTGTAATGATAGGCGACAAACTTACAGGCATCAGAGTTAAGATTCAGCACAGAAATCAGGGCGAGAGAAATGTCATCGCAGCCTTCGAAACTGAAGATTACGGCAGGGTAATGGCACAGTTCAGAATCCAAAACGGCGAGCTCAACGCCCTTGTGGCATCAAACAGCGAAAAAGGACTTGGCAAATTAAAGGAAATTGACATGGCAGGCGCATACAAGAGCGACGAATATGGAAATGTCAACATCACCTACGCACACAGCGAAAACCTGGATATGTCCTTCTTCTACAAGGGACACACACCTGCATCCGACGAGGTCAGCACCAGGGCATTATATGATGTGGCAACCACATTCATAAGAGTTATCTCGAATAGTTAAAATCTCTGCCACAAATGCCGATATATAAAGAGTAAGGGACCACAAATGATAAAAATGTGGTTAAAACAACGAATGATTCGAATTAGAAAAGGAGTAGCTTATGAACGTATCAACTAACCTTTCAGCAATGATTGCTAACAGAGAACTTAAAAGAACAGACAATAGATTGGCAGACTCTCTTGAGAAATTATCATCAGGTCTTAAAGTTAATCATGCCAAGGACAATCCTGCAGGTATTGCAATTGCCAAGAGAATGAATGCACAGATTACAGGTCTTGGAATGGCAAGAGATAATTCCAACGACGGTATTTCAATCGTTGAGACTGCAGACGGCGCACTCTCAGAGATTCATGCAATATTACAGAGAATGAATGAACTTGCAGTTCAGTCAGCCAATGGTGTTAATACAACTAGTGACAGAGAAGCCATTAATATAGAGATGACACAGCTTAAGGAAGAAATCGGAAGAATCGCAAAGAGTACCGAGTTCAACGGAAAGAATATCCTGGGCGGCGACTTCGATCTTAAGGGTTATACAGATAATAATGATGTTAAGGTAAGATATTATTCAGATGAAACACCTGCAAAGCATTATGCTATTTCCGGTGCAACAACACATACAGATGCTGATGGAAAGTTAATCGTTGATGATGTAACATTCACAACAGGAACCGGAGATACGGATTTCCCTGCGGGGGCTTATTTTGCCGGAGCTGATGGAAATATTGCAACAATTAAAGGTGACAACGGATTCGAAGTTAAACTCGAAATTAAAGGAAACGTTGGTGCAGTAGACCTTGATATCACAGGCATCGGCGCTATGCGTATGCAGATTGGTGCCAACGAAGGTCAGGTACTTGAGATGAGAATTCCTGAGATATCCACCAAGTTAATGGGTATCGAAGACATGAAGATAGATACAGCTGAAGATTCCAAGAAGGCAATCGACAGCATTAAGAATGCACTTGAATATGTATCCAAGGCACGTTCAAGACTGGGCGCATATCAGAACAGACTTGAGAGAGCAGCAGCCAGCCTTGATACAACATCTGAGAAGATGACAGCATCCTACTCAAGAATCATGGATGTTGATATGGCAACAGAAATGACTGAATATTCAACAGCAACCGTACTTTCACAGGCCGGCACATCAATGCTTGCACAGGCTAATGAAAGACCACAGCAGATTCTTACATTACTTCAGTAATTAATGTGGAGGCTATATGACTGACGATCAGAGACAGGCTTTTACAATAAGAATAACAACTGCCAACCCGACAGAGATGGTGGTAGTTCTGTATGATATCACCCTTGCCTACATCGATGACATGCAAAAGAGCATCGGGGCAAAGGATCATAACGAGGTTAAGACCTATGCAGCCAAGATTCGCGCCTGCATTACAGAACTTATGAATTCGCTTAATCTTGAATATGAGATAAGTGGCAACCTTATGAGTCTTTACAGATTCTGTCTTCGCGAACTTGTTAAGGCAGAGTTAAGACTCTCAGACATGGAACTTCAGAACATTAAGAATGTAATTCTTCCGCTTAGGGATTCCTATATGGAAGTTGCCAAGAAGAATCCAGCAGGTCCTGTAATGGGCAACACCCAGACAGTTGTAACCGGCATGACATATGGCAAAACTGATGTGGAAACTCATGTAAATGACCACAGCGCATCCAGAGGTTTCTACATATAAAACACGTAAAATATCCGCCTAAAAATAATGGCACAATCCGAAAGGGTTGTGCTTTTCTTTTGCGCGAAGAGGGCCCCTACTCGATGCGATGTTGCTGTCAGATGTAGGTATGTTTGAAAATTTATGGTAATTTTTACCAATGGCTCAAAGCCTTGATTTATAAGGGCTTTTCGGGTTCGTGGTAGTGAAAAAATTGAAATTTATTATACAATACTACCAAAAATGAAAAACTTGTCTTTTGTCTATTTACAAATAAAAATTTGGATGTTATATTACATGTACGCTTAAAGCGTAATCAGAAATTCAAAGATTCAATTCTAAAAAGGTTCAAAAGTTTATAGGGAGGTAATAATATTTTATTGCTTATAGGAATTCTTCTCCTGGCAAGTATTACCGATCTACGCAAATCCAAAATACCAAATTATATAACATTAACGGGAATTGGAATTGGTTTTATTTATCTGTTTTTTTATTCCCCGGATAATCTGATTAAGAATATGGTCATATGTCTGATTATTCTCATAATTACAATTCCGATGTTTGTAATAAAAGCTATGGGAGCCGGAGATATTAAGCTTATGATAATGATTTCCTTATTCCTTGATTTTAAAGATCTGCTTCTTAGCCTGCTGACGGGACTTGGGGCGGCCGTTGTTTATTCAGTTATAAGACTGCTTATGGATAAGGGAATTAAGGAGAGGATAAGGTATCTGTCAGATTATATTTTTTCTCTGGCGATGGGCGGAGACGTAGATGGATATATAAAAGAAGAAGATAAGAAAAACAGTAAGAATTATAACATACACTTAAGTATCTGGATTACTCTTGGAGTTATTATCAGTTACTTTTGTAAAGTCATATAGAAGGAGAATATATGGAATATGACCAGGTTTTAATATATGACAGGGATGAGATGTATCTGTACAGATTATTAAATTTCATTCAAAGCAACAAGGTTTCAAAGGTAAGAGTATCAGTCTTCAGTAACATGAAGAAAATGAAAAGTTACATTAGCGAAAATGATATTAAAATCGTGATTGCCGAGGAACAGGCAAGAGAAGCTTTAGATGAACTTGAAGATTTAAGAATCATCTATATCTGTGAGGATTTGGAAAGTGAAAGTGATGGAAATATATACAGATATAAGTCGGCGGACTACTTTATTAAAAGAGCCAGGGAACTCCTTAATATAGAGGAGTCGGTTATTAGAAAAGATGAATATGAAATTAAAATGGCTGGAATTTATTCACCAATTGGCAGAGTATATAAAACTACTTTTGCATTATCAATGGCTCAGTATCTTGCCATGGAGAAGAAGGTTTTATATTTAAACTTCGAAACATATTCAGGTTTTAATTACTATGTTGGCGAGAAAAGAAGAGGGGATTTATGCGACTTTATTTACTACTACAGAAATCTAAAAGAGAATCTTCTTCAGAAATTTAATGAAATCAAAGACACATTTAACAATGTTGATTATATATATCCTGCAAGGCTTTATATGGATATATCTCAGGTAAAGCCTGAGGAGTGGCTGGAGATTCTGGACATAATATCATCCTGGAATATATATGATGCTCTAATTATGGACTTATCTGATAATGTGTCAGGCTTGTGGGATATTATGAGGCGCTGCACAAAAGTATATACCCTTATCAGGGATGATGGAGTGGCAAGATCCAAATTAAAGCAGTATGAGGATATTCTTAGTGAGGCTGGATATGAGGATGTATTAAAGAAGTCAGTTAATGTTAATGTGCCCGGAACTAAATTAAGAGATGTGGCACCGGAAGAAATAATATATACGGATATCGGCGAGATAGCAAAGAAAATTGCAAAAGAGGATTTGTCATAGTAATGAGAAAAGATGATTATAACAAATTATCGTCCTATGTAAGAAATAATCTGGATTTGACCAGTGAGGTAGATGAGAAAGAATTAAGAGAATTAATTATAAGTGGAATGGATAATATAACTAAAGAGTCATATCTTTCTTTAGCGGATAAGGAAGAGTTGTCATTAAGGGTTTATAATTCCATTCTTAAACTGGACTTACTTCAGGAATTCATTGATGATCCGGATATTTCAGAAGTTATGATTAATGGATATGACAATATTTATTATGAAAAAAAGGGAGTCATACATAGAAGCGATAAGACTTTTGAATCGAAAGAAAAACTGGAGGATGTGGTTCAAAGAATTGTGGCAGGATGCAACAAATCAGTTAATGAAACCTATCCTATTGCGGATGCCAGATTAGCTGACGGTTCGAGAGTAAATATTGTTTTATATCCAATTGCACTAAATGGTCCCATTGTTACAATAAGAAGATTCGGGAAGCATGTTCTTACCATGGAAGATATGGTGGATATGGAAATAGTATCAAAGGATGTGGCGGACTTTCTGAACAGATTAATTGTGGCAGGATACAACATGGTAATATCAGGCGGAACATCTTCGGGGAAAACCACACTGCTTAATGCATTATCCAATTATATCCCAAGAGATGAAAGAATAATCACCATAGAAGATAATGCAGAACTTAGAATTATCGGTGTGGATAATCTTGTAACTTTGGAAACCAGAAGACAGTTATATGATGAATCCAGGGACATTACCATAAGAGACTTAATTAAAACTGCCCTTCGAATGAGACCGGACAGAATTATTGTAGGTGAGTGCAGGGGAGCCGAAGCCTTCGACATGCTGCAGGCTATGAATACAGGTCATGACGGAAGTCTGACAACTGCACATGCCAATAGTGCCAAAGACATGCTCTTAAGACTTGAGGCCATGGTATTAATGGCTGTAGACTTGCCGATTGATGCAATTAGAAGGCAGATTGCATCGGCAGTGGATATAGTAGTTCACTTGGAAAGACTTCCGGACAGAAGCAGAAGGATCACACAGATTTCTGAAATCGCGGGTTTGGAAAAAGGAGAAATTATAATGAATGAGCTTTTTAATCTTGAATCAGAAAATGGCAGATATGAAATTAAAAGAAATGGAAATCTGATTCATAAAGAAAAACTTCAAAGAAGAGGGGTGTTTGATACTGGACTACAAAAAGTATAAATATTCTTCCAAAGATGTTCTGATTAATGCGCTGATGTGGATAGCGATCTCAGGACTTATCGCATATTTCTTTTATAGGTCATTACTAATTTTCATAATTCTATTACTGTTTTTCCCATTATTCATAAAGTTTAGAAGAGCCGGTTATGTCTTTAAGCGGCAGTGGGAACTTATGCTCGAATTTCAGGATTTTTTAAGCGCAGTACAGGTGGGAATCTATTCGGGAAACAGTATAGAGAATGCGGTTTTAGGCTCGTATGAAGATATGGTTTCTTTATATACAAAGGATGGATATATGACAAAAGAGATAAGAAGCATTATTACTGGCCTTAACAATAATCTTACTCTTGAAGAATTGTTTTATGACCTGGGAGAAAGATCGGGGGTTGAAGAGATAATGGACTTCGCGGCGATTTTGGCCCTGGCTAAGAGAAGTGGTGGAAACCTGAGAGAAATTATCAGTGAGTGTAATAACTGTATAGAGGAGAAGATAGACATTAAAAGAGATATAGACGTGATGATAGCAGGGGAGAGGCTTCAGCATAGAATCATGTGTATTGTTCCCATGGGAATAATTCTTTATATCCAGATTACGTCCCCGGGATACCTGGACAGTTTATATCATAATCTTTTTGGATATGCAGTTATGACAGGGTGCCTGTTGTTATATATTATTTCCATTTTGTGGAGTGAAAAAATAATCAGTTCGTTGGGAAAGTAAGATGAAGAAAATAATTGCCATTTTAATTTTAATAGTGGGAAGCGTTATGGCAGCTATGCTCCATAATGATAAATCCAAGGGTGTTTTATTCTTAAGTTTCATAATAGGTTTTTATCTGTTAAGTAAGGAAAAACTGGATGCTTCAGTTAAAGAGAAAGAAAGGAAAGAAGAACTGGAAAAAGTATATCCTGATTTTGCCATGCAGTTTTATATGTTTCTAAGCTGCTCCTTAACAGCAAGAGCCGCAATAGAGAGAATAATTAAGAATCTTGAGAAGAGTGGAAGATATAAGTATTTAAAAGAGGAACTGTTAATTTGCAGGAATGAATTAAACAGCGGAACCGGAGAGATTAAGGCGTATGAAAACCTGGCTGTTAGATGTAATTTGCGCGCATATAGAAGATGGGCCGGTCTGATTACCCAGAATATCAAAAAAGGATCTGCTGATTTAATAAATGCACTTAAGGAGGAAACCATAAGTGCTCTAAAAGAAGAGAGGGCCAATGCCATGTTAAGAGGCGAATCCGCCGCCACGAAACTGCTTGTGCCTACGATGCTGATGCTGTGTATTGTTTTGATTATTATTATGGTCCCGGCATTTTCTCTTCTTACAAACATTTGAGAAAGGAGGCAAGTAATGGATTTAGTAAGTAGATTTATTCGAGAAGAAGATGGTCTTAGTACAGTAGAAATAATTTTGATTTTGGTATGTTTGATAGCTCTTGTATTTATTTTCAGAGAGGAGATGACCAATATTGTTGAGACAATATTCAAGAAGATTACTAACTCCGTGAATAAGTTTTAAGGGATTATTTAAAAGATTATGGATCATTAGAAATTGTTGAACCTATATTTATTGAATTTTAAAAGATAGATTAATATTCATTACTGAATACTTAATTTAATTTGCAGTGGTGGGCGGTCAGGTCATTTGGCCGCCTCCATATTGAGGATGTGTATGAAGGATTATAAAGGAGTAATAACTGTATATTTATCTGTTACCTGGGCTGTGTTGCTTTCGCTGATAGTTACACTGATTCACGGCGCATCTATGGCAGCAGTAAAGGTTAAGGCTGAATGTGCCTTAGAGAACAGTTTAAATAGTGTATTTGCTGAATATAACAGAGGGTTGTGGGATAAGTATAACCTTCTTTACATAGATATTTCCTACGAGTCCAACTCTCCATCGGTTTCCAATCTGGAGGGAAGAATAAATGATTATTTTAAGGGCAATCTTTTTGTTCCGGAAGATGAGAAGTTTATTTTTGTTAAGGACTTACTTGGGATAACAGAAGGTAATGTGGTTGTAACTGATATTGAATATGCCACTGACAGATGGGGAGATGTGTTTTTTGACCAGGTCTGCTCTTATGCCAAGGATGTAACAGAAACGGATGTTGTGAATAATATGAACAATCTTATTTCGGCTTCATCTGTTTATGATTATATGCATTCTGATTATGGAGAGAGATATGAGGAAGCTGTAAGTAATATTAATGACAGCGTAAGAGATGGGGAAGTGCTGGGCGATGATTTTGACGTAACGAACTTTTTCCCTGAACTTGTTCCGAATATGGAAGATGCGGCAGTCTCTCCCATGGGTATGGTTGTGCTTGGGGCTGACTATTATAAATTGAGTTTCAACCGGGTTCAGCTGCTTAATTTATCATCTCACAATATTTTTAAAGAGTCCGGAAATATGGGGTGGGATGGAAATGAAACCGGCCTTCTTGATGATGTGTATTTTAACGAATATGTGATGAATAAATTTAATAATTATACCAGTGTGGATGCAGACTCGCCGCTCTTGTATGAGACAGAATATATAATTCACGGAAGCGGTAATGATGGCAATAATATGTGTGCAGTAACCAATTATATCTTCTTAATACGGGCCGGGTGTAACAGCATTTCCGTTTATACGGATAAGGAAAAAATGGATTTAATTAAAGGTGCGTCAGAAGTATTAAGCGCTGTAACAAAGGCGCCTCCTGAAGCGTGGCAAACGGTTCTTGTGCTTGCATGGGGAGGTCTCGAAGGCATAGTGGATACAAGGAAAATTGTGCTTAACTCTGAAAAGGTCCCAATAATAAAAGACGGTGATGATTTCACCACATCATTAAAGGGAATAATTAATTTAATTATTTCCAAAGCGGAAGGAACGGTTGGGATTGAATCTGAGAACGCAGTGGATGGGACTGCCCTGGATGAAGGGACATTAAAAGATCTGATGGGCATGGAAATTGGTTATGAGGAATATTTAAGACTGCTTTTATATATGACGCCAAGGCCCATTAGGATATTTCGTACCATGGATTTGATTGAACTTAATATGAGGCAAACTGATGGCAACGAGTATTTTACCATGAATGCCCTGGTATCAAGGATAGCCGTGGAAGCCTCTGTTATTACAATGGATGATGTTATTTACAGCGCAAAACGTAAGTATTCTTACTTTTAATTAAGTATTTGTATATAAGCTGCTCTTTACTCCTATACCGACAAATTGAATTAAATAATCACAAAGTACAAAAATCTATTTTTCTGCATACTAGAGACATATTGTTTTATTGTCTTTGGTTTTCTTTGTAACATGACTCTTTAGAGCAGCTTATATATAAGTACTTAATTTAGGAGAATAATTATGAAAAAACTTAAAGCGTCCGTAACAGTTGAAACCGCTCTGGTACTTCCGGTATTTATGTTTGCATCCATAACTCTTATTTCCCTTATTCATATGATGAGCATTTATGCACGTATGGAAGGTGCGCTTTCTCAGGCAGGAAGGGAACTGTCTGTAATGGGATATGTGCTTGAAGATAAGGGAGATGAGATGGGACTTGCCATGACAGAAACCTATGTTAGAGCAAGGGTAATGTCCATTATGGGAGCAGATGCAGGGAAGGATTCCATGATAGTCTGGGATGCTCTTGGAATCAGCTTAATAAGAAGTGAAGTATATGATGAAAAGGGCAATATTAATCTGATAATGACATATACTTTAAGGCCGTATTTTGCTTTAAGCTATGGAACTGATGTGAGGCTGGTTAATCACTGTATGATTCACAGCTGGATAGGATATGTAAGAAATAAGGATGAGAATGAATCAGATCCAATAGTTTATGTGGCGGAAAACGGAACGGTTTATCATACAAGCCCTACGTGTACTCACCTTAGTTTATCAATATCATCAACAACAATTGAAGAGGTTCCGGGTTTAAGAAATGAAAATGGTGGAAAGTATTACCCTTGCGAGGTTTGCTATGATTCATCCAATGGACCTTGTGTGTATATAACTGAAGAGGGGGACAGATATCATTCGCTTATAAGTTGTAGTGGTCTTAAAAGAACCATAAACGAGATCCACCTAAGTGAAGTTGGAGGTAAGCCAATGTGTCAGAGATGTGCATCCTACATTCAGGGAGCTTTACAGGAAGGAGAATAAAATGGACAAGTTTGAAACAGTCAGGATTATTATGTTTCTGATTCTTATTATTACAGAGAGTATCAGGGATATTAAGACTCATCAAATCTCCATTACATTTGTATCAATAATTGGAATTATGGGAATGATTACATATATGCCTTTTGTAAAAACTGATTTTATATCAGTTTTTCTTGGAATGGTGGTGGGACTTTCGGTACTGCTGGTTTCATTTTTCTCAAGGCAGCAGATAGGATACGGCGATGGTTTTGTTATGATAGTGACCGGGATACTGCTTGGCTTTAGAAATAATATGGCATTACTTCTGGGTGCTTTGATTTATTCAGCCCTGGTAGGACTTGCCCTACTTATTATCCGAAAGGCTGATAAGAAAACAGAGCTGCCTTTTGTTCCATTTATTCTGCTTTCATTTATAAGTATGGGGGTGATAAGATGGATGACTTAAGAGGGAGCCTTACTATAGAATGCACAATGGTTATGCCGGTTATTCTGTCAGCAATTATTCTGATAATGACACTCGCTTTATATATGTATAATGACACAGTTATATCCTGCGCATGCATTAATAGTGCAATGGCAGGTCTTTATATAATTAATGATTCAAATGCGGACATTGTGAAGGCTCTGGAGGATGAGGCAATTCTTCTTTTAGATAATAAATTAGTGGGAGAAGACTCTGTGAAAGTTGAAGTAAAGGCTAATCCCATTTATGCGGAAAGCAGTATAGATATGAAAATGAATCTGCCTTATGCGGTGCCTTTTATAGGTGATGAACTTAGAGAAGCTTTTGACATTCATCATGACTTTAAGGTTATGCAGATTAATCCGGCTTCAGTTCTAAGAGATGTAAATAAATATAACGTCTATAAGGAATTAATTGAGAAGTATTCTCAGGAGGAGACTAAGGATGAATGAAGAATATATAAGGGATATGAATAAGAATTATATGATTCTTCCGGCGGATGGCTGCAGGGATTATCAGCTTAGAATGTTTATTGAAAACAGAATCCCGGGGCTCTTAAAAGGGGAAATCAGGGAGATAAATGGGGAGGAAAAGATTTATTACAACATCAGTTCCAGGCAGCCGTTATCCCGGGTTTTTATGAAGAAAAACATGAATTTTGAAGATATAAGAAATGTATTTCGTTCCCTTGATATGCTTAATACCCAGCTTTGTAAGTATCTTCTCGATAGCGCCAACTGCCTGTATGATCCGGACTTTTGCTATATGGATTTGGAGACCGGAAAAGTGGAGTGGGTATTTTACCCAATTGGGGAAACAGGGAGTTTTCTGCCTATTGCGGAATATATGCTTGAGCATGTTAATCACAGGGATTCAGAGGCGGTGGAGGGGGCTTTTTACATATATAAGAAGGCAAAGAGCGATAATTTTGTTTTTTCTGAAGTGATTGATTTTTTAGAGACGATGTACAGTCAGCTTGAGATGAAGGAAAAGTCGGAGAAAGAGGAAAAGCGGAAAAGTTATGAGACTGTTTCTTCAAGGATAAAAGAAGAGTCGGATGCTACTAAAAAGAATAGCAAAGGTCTGGACTTAGAGAAAATGACGGAAAGCATCAAAAAGAAATTTGATGCAATTCTTCATAAGGAAGATGAACTTAATAAGGATTTATATAATATACCAAGTCCTTCATCATATGAAGAATATGATTATATGGATGAACTTGCAAAAGAAACAGGAAAGAAAGAGGTGATGAGTGAAAGAAAAGTGGATGAAGAGGAATTCTATGGTAAAACCGAATTAGTATACAGTGTTTCCAATGCAGAAAAAATCCTTAAAGCCAGGACGAAGAAATACAAGGATATAGAACTTACCAGGTTCCCGTTTGTAATCGGGAAAATACCGGATATGGTTGACGAGATTATTGATCATAAAACCATAAGTCGTATCCATGCAAGATTTATTCTCTCAGAAGATGGCAATACAGTATTTATGCAGGATTTAAATTCTCAAAACGGAACCTTCAAAAATGGTCTCAGGCTTGATGCCAACGAGATGGTTCGCATCGTACCGGGAGATGAAATAGCTTTCGCGGGAATAGGATATGTGTACGAATAAATAATAATAACCTTCTTGTTTGAAGTAATTGAAGTTTGCTTGAAGTGACTTTGAAGTTGATTTTGAAGTAATATTGAAGTTGACTTTGAAGTGGCTTTGAAGTAAGATTGAAGTACTTCAAAGAAAGAAGGTGAAGTTAGTGTTTCTGGAAGAAATTATGGATGAAATAAAACTTGAAAATAATAGATTAGAATGTAAAAGCATCTTAAATCGTGAAAATGTTATAGGATGGTTAAAGACAATCGCCGGATTCGCAAATGCCGAAGGCGGTGTTTTTTACATTGGAGTTGAAGATAAAACAAACAAGTTGATTGGACTTGAGCGAAAAGAAGCTGATAACGAAAGAAACTATTTTAATAATCAGGTAAATGAACACTTGACTCCGAGACCTCAAATTAGTATTACTTTTATTTCTTATAAAATAAGAAATAAGGAAAGATTCATTCTCAAGGTTAAAGTTGAGGAATCAGCGGTGAAACCTGTAATCCTGAAATATGATGGAATTCCTTCAATATTTATGAGAAGAGATGGGTTTACAAATGGAGCAACCTATGAAGAAATAATTGAAATGAGTATAAAAAGCAAAAATACTCAGTATGATGTTTTGACATCAGATGAAAAATTTGATGAAAAGAAGTTATCCAAACTCAGAGATTTTTCTAAAGAATATGGAGGCAAAGACTTAAAAGAAAAAGCGCTTCGTTCCATGGGATTTATGAATGAAGAAGGATTCCTTCTTAATGGAGCTGTTTTGTTTACGGACTATTATGAAGGTAAAAAGACGGAAGTGTTATGCTCTTTATTCTCGGGATTCAATAAGGGTAGTGAGAGAATAATAACTGTAAATAGGGTTCATGGAAGTATTACTGATACAATTGATTACGTTATGAATTTTGTTAATCAAAGAATGAATCACTCAATGATAAAAACAAGCAATGGAAGAATAAATATAGATGCGTTTCCTCAAAGAGCATTATTTGAGGGTGTAATTAATGCGGTGGTGCATAGAGATTACTATCTGGATGGAACGCAGATTCAAATTGATTTATTTAAGGATAGATTGGAAATATCATCTCCGGGTGGATTTTACAGAGGTGAGAAGATAGGTAAAACCTATGATTTGTCGGGGGTTATTTCGAAAAGAAGAAATGAATTGATTTCTAATGTTCTTGTTGCTTGTAATGTTATGGAGGCTTCTGGAACCGGGTTTGATAAAATAATGGAAGAATATGCTGACGCAGATGAAACGCATAAGCCATATATTTATTCGACATCGGATCACTTTACACTTGTCCTTCCTGACCTGACTTATTCAGAGGGTGTTAAAGATGATGGATTAGTTCCTATTGTTTATGAACCGGTACCAAGTGGAACAGAATTTGATGAAAAGGTTATGTCATTCTGTTTTTATCAAGCTCATAAAGCTTCTGAAATTGCACAAATGCTGGGAATAAGTGATTCGACATACTTTAGAAAACAAGTGCTGGAGAATCTTGTGAAAAATGGATATTTATCTTCAAGCAAAATTTCAAGAGCTACTTACTACAAAACCAATCGTGATATGGTTAAGTTAGATTAAAAATGTGATATCGGAGTTCTGTATTTATTTTATTCGCATAAACTTGTTTGTTCAAGTTGGACAAACAAGTTTTTTTATTATAATTCTTCTTTATTAAATCTTTGTAAAAATGTCGAATTGAGCCTGTGTTTAGTGTAATATAAGTATAAGGGTTTTAAATAAAAGGAGGTATAGCATATGAGAGAAGAATTATTAAAGGGATTAACGGAAGAACAGATAAAAAAGGTTGAAGCCTGTAAGAATGCTAGTGAAATACTTGCACTTGCGAAAACAGAGGGTGTAGAACTTAATGATGAACAGCTTGAAGCGGTGAATGGTGGAAACTGTTTAGGTGATGTATGTCCTAAATGTGGTTCTGATAATACGCGGACCGTTTATCAAGGTCGATATGGTGGGGATTACGAGTGTATGGATTGTGGTTATGCGTGGAGTGACTAATTAGAAGGGGGCTATTAAGAGAGAAGAATTATTAAAGGGTTTAACAGAAGAACAGATGAAGAAGGTTAAAGAATGTAAGAGTAAAGAAACTCACGATTAATAAGGGCCAGACTGTTAAGCTTGTATCTCAGACAATGGATGCAGGAATTAATGTAGAAATAAGCTATTATGATTTAAATATACACCAAAGTAACGGGGACTAGGTAAAAAACCAAAGTCCCTTGTTTTACGCTTTAAGAATTAGAAATAGCGTGTTATAATAGATTCAGTATTCAGATAAGGAGTGGGCATTAGCCCGGAAAATAGATATGAAGAAAATAGTTTTGACAGGTGGAGGAACTGCTGGGCATGTAACTCCAAACATTGCCATCATTCCTACACTTAGAGAGCGTGAGTTTGATATTTTTTATATCGGTTCTTATGAAGGAATCGAGAAGAAACTTATTACCGATATGGAGATTCCATATTACGGAGTAGCAACAGGTAAGCTTAGAAGATATGTAGATCCTAAGAACCTTACAGATCCTTTTAAGGTAGTTAAGGGTTATGAGGAAGCCAAGAAATTATTAAAACAGATTAATCCTGATATCGTATTCTCTAAGGGTGGATTCGTATCAGTGCCGGTTGTAAGAGCGGCTAAGGCATTAAAGATTCCTTGTATTATACATGAATCAGACATGACACCGGGTCTTGCCAATAAACTTTGTATTCCTGCAGCAACCAAGGTATGCTGTAACTTCCCTGAGACTGCAAGTAAACTTCCTGAAGGAAAGGCTGTTGTAACAGGCTCTCCTATAAGACAGGAATTACTTACAGGTAATAAGGAGAAGGCTAAGGAATTATGTGGCTTTACCAATGACAAGCCTGTAATTATGGTTATGGGTGGAAGCCAGGGGTCAGTAGCAGTTAATGAAGCAGTAAGGGATGCACTTCCTAAACTTCTTCCGGAATTTAATATTGTTCATCTATGCGGCGCAGGCAAGGTTGATAATCTGTTGCTTGTTAAGGAAAGTGAAGGATATAAGCAGTTTGAATATCTTAAGGGAGAACTTAAGGATGTTCTGGCACTTGCTGATGTTGTAATAACAAGAGGCGGCGCCAATGCAATCTGCGAACTTAAAGCGTTAAATAAACCAAATCTTATTATTCCTCTTCCATCAAAGGCAAGCAGGGGTGACCAGATTCTTAATGCAGAGTCCTTTAGAAAGCAGGGATTCTCAATGGTACTTGATGAGGATGATATAGATCCGGATACAATGATTATGAATGTTAAGTATCTTTATGATCACAGACAGGATTTCATTAATAAGATGGCAGCAGCCAATGAAACCAATGCCATTGATATGATAGTTAATCTTATTGAAGAGCAGCTTAAGGAAAAGTAAGATAAAAATAAAATTGCATATATAATAAAGGGAAGATTGCTGTGAGGGGCACCTCATCATCTTCCCTTTTTCTGTATATAGTATAAAGATATTAAGAATATTAAACCTCTAAAGCAAAGCTCTAAGCACATTACATACCAGACGCCCGTAAGGCCGTAGCGGCTTGCGGCAAAGGCAGAGAGTGGAAGCCTTACAAGCCACATACTTATAAGATTAAGGGCAGTGGATATCTTGGTTCTGCCCATTCCTCTGAATACACCTTCAGTTACTATCGAAGCCCCAAACATAATCTCAGCAAAGGCTTCAATACGAAGTATCTTTGTTCCAAGTTCTCTTATCTCCTGAACAGGAGACATGATTCCAATCATTTCCGGTGCAAAAATAAACATTAAAACAGATGTGCCTGCCATTAATATCATACCTATTGCTATGGCAAGATGTGCAAATGAGAATTCAAGTTCCCTTCGCTTTGCTCCCTTGGCCTGACCGACAAGGGTGGTTGCTGCATGAGATATTCCATATCCCGGCATATAGCAAAGGCTCTCTGCAGTTATGGCGAATGAATTAGCTGAAATTGCTATTTTGCCAAGAGGTGAAACTATCTTGGTAGATACCACATAAGCTGAGCCCATTACAGCAGAACTAAGCATAACAGGAAGAGATATCTTAAGAGCACCAAACCATTCTTCTTTATTTAATAGCTTATGTTCATGTTTTCTTAAATGAAGTTTATCAGAAACAACAAGTAAGAAAATTAAAGTTGCCACAGCTCCGCAGGCTTCAGCGCACATGGTTCCTATGGCTGCACCTGCAACTCCAAGTCCGGCTCCCGGCATGGTGAAATTAACTGACACAGGCCAGGTTAAGGCAATCTCCCTTGTAGGATATATGAAAAATGCATTGAATAATACATCAAGAAAGCACATGGCTACATTGAGAATACTTGGCACTTTCATATTGCCGCTGCACTCCAGCATGCCGGCTCCCGTGTAATTAATCTGCATAAGAGGAAGAGTAAGCCCGAAATAAAGAAAGTAAAGGGACGCATCTTTAATTATGCTCTCATCTGCTCCCATCCATCCGGGAAGCGCTTTGTGCACTAAAACAGCCAGCGCCATAAGAAGGAATGAAAAACTAAGGACGGTAAGAAGTCCTGTTTTAACATATCTTCTTGCGTCCTCATCTTCATTAGCTCCGACTTTGTGGGCAACGCCTACGGTAAAACCAATGCCTATGGAGGTACATAAGCCTCCTACGAGCCAGGTTGTAGTGGATACTACACCGATGGCGGCTGATGCATTGGCACCTAAACTTCCCACCATGGAAGCATCTATATATTCCATTATAATTGTAGAGATCTGGGCCATTATGGCAGGAAAACTAAGAGCCAACACAAGTTTGATTTTCTCATCAAGCTTTAAGTTGACTCCGTTTCTTACATCGGCCAAAAGGTCTCTTTTATTCGTCTTTTGTGTCATAGGTAATTACATCTTAAGAAGATCTTTAAGTTCCTCTAATTCTTCAGCACTTGGAGAGGTTGGCTCCCAGAGAATATGCTGATTGTCGTCCTTATATCTTGGAATTAAATGATAATGGAAATGAAATACAGTCTGACCTGCAGCTTCACCATTATTCTGTACCAGATTAAATCCATCGCAGTTTAATTTCTCAGTCATATGAGTTGCCATTTTCTTTGCAAGCTTCATAACATCGCCTGCAACATCTTCAGGAATCTCATAGATGTTGGCATAATGATTCTTAGGAAGGATAAGTGAATGTCCCTTTGTTGCAGGACCTAAATCAAGTATTACCCTGAAAGAATCATCTTCATAGATGGTATTGGTAGGAAAAACTCCATTAGCTAATTTACAAAAAATACAATCGTCTTTAACCATGACCGGCCTCCTTGTTACATTTCATTATAATCATAGAAAGGGAACATTTTATCCAGGTTATTAATCTGACTAAAGTCACCCTTTATCTTAATCTTTCCGTTCATAAAACTTCTCTGGAATGAAGTCTTGCTTGCGATAACTTCCTTAAGAATCTCTTCCTTAAGCTGAATCTCCGCATCAGCATATTCTGAATCTTTGTATGCACAGTCAATCTTAGTTCCATTGACTGTAACAATAAGCGGCTTGGCATACTCAGTAATCTTGAACTTGTATACTCCGTTAACTCCCGGCACCGGCTTAAAGATGCGCTTAAAATCACTGATGTACTTAGTCTCTTCAACCACCGGCTCCCCATCAAGTCTGTGCTTGAATAACTGGGAGAGTTCCATGATGTCTTCTTTTTGTCTCTTAACATATTCATCATCAGAAGCATACTTGGATAACTGCTCGGTCTCCTGAGGTGTTAAATCCACGTTCTGAATCTTGGTCGCCTTATTAATGATGACCTTATTACTTGACGGAAGCGCTACAGTCTTCTGATTGATGGTTCTGTATAAGCCTTCTGTTGACTTCTCAATAAGACGCTTATAATTATCATTATTTTCAAAAGAAGAAAGTTCTGCAAAATACCCGCTCACGCCCTGTGTCACATTACCGCCAAGTACTTCCCATGCAGAAGATAAGAAGTTAAGTCCTTCCTTCTCGCCGTAGGTTGTACTTAAAACAACAGGCATCATGTATATCTTTGAGATTACATCCTTATCAGCATAGAGCCAGCAGGCATCCAGAAACTGAAGCATATAACCGCCAACTGAGAACCACTCAACTGTGGACGCCAAGATAATTCCGTCTGCATCCTTAAGTGTATTAGGAAGAGTGGAGATTACATTCTTCTTTTCTGATAATTCAATTCTTTCATATTCTACATTTAATTCAGATAAAACATTTTCTATTACTTTTAAGGCATACAAAGTTGGATCACCAATTAATTTTCTGCCTCCATAGTATATGTTGATTTTCATAGAATAATCCTCCGTTTATTCCCCTAAACAGTACATATATTGATTTTACTATATTTCAGGCACAAAATGCAATGGACTATATAAAAGGTATTATAAGCAAAACTTATAACTAAATATTGTTTTCCTGTATTAGACAAAAGAAGAACGACGTTTTATTATAAGGTCATTGCAGGGGAAACAGAAAGGAGGCAACCAATATGAGAGACAATTTAAAACGATGTTGTTGCCGCGAGGTAATGTTGGCATACAACCGAATGTGTATGTAATTGAAACTTTAACCTATAAGGGTATATAAAAAACACAAAAAATCAAATCTTTTTCACTTAAAATAAAAACTTAAAAGTTATAAAACAAACGGAGGAAAATAAAAATGTTATTCAAAAAGTATTTAAAAAGAGCCGCAGCAGTAGCTCTTGGAACATTAACAATAGCGGTGGCGCTTACAGGCTGCAACGGTGCTAATGTTGAAAACGGTGGAGCAGCTGCTGAGGGAGATGCAATATACAGAACACTTGATGAGATCAAGGAAGCAGGTTCAATTAATATCGGAGTATTCTCAGACAAGAGCCCATTCGGTTATGTAGATGAGAATGGTAAGTATCAGGGATATGATGTATATCTTGCTGAAAGACTTGGTCAGGACCTGGGTGTAGATATAAATTACGTATCAACTGAAGCTGCAAGCAGAATTGAATATCTTCAGACAGGAAAGGTTGATATTATCTTAGCAAACTTTACTGTAACAGAAGAAAGAGCACAGGAAGTTGATTTTGCACTTCCATATATGAACGTAGCACTTGGCGTTGTATCACCTGATGATGCAGTTTTAACAAGCCTTGATGATGTTAAGGATGGCGAGCAGGTAATCGTTATTTCAGGTACAACAGCTGAGACATATCTTGCTAAAGAGTATCCAAATATAGCTTTACAGAAATATGACACATATGCAGAAGCCAAGACAGCTTTTGAAAACAGAAATGGTGTTGCATGGGCAAATGATAATACAGAAGTAATCGCTTTCTCATTAGAAAACGAAGGTTACACAGTAGGAATTCCATCATTAGGAAGCGCTGATACAATCGCTCCTGCTGTATCAAAGGGTAACGAAACATTACTTAACTGGATCAATGACGAAATCGTAGCACTTGGAAACGAGAATTTCTTCCATGCAGATTATGAAGCAACATTACTTGATACATATGGTAAGGATTATGAAGATACACTTGTAGTTGAAGGTGGTGTAGTAGGCGGACAGGCAGCAGAAGAAGATGCAGCTGTTCCAGCAGAACCTAAGGGAACAATCACAGTAGCAGCTTCACCAACACCTCATGCTGAGATTCTTGCTGAGGCAGCAAAGGTTCTTGAAAAAGAAGGCTGGACACTTGATGTAATCGAATTTGAAGATTATGTACAGCCAAACTTAGTAGTAGACAGTGGTGAAATTGATGCAAACTACTTCCAGCATGTTCCATACCTTGATAACTTCAATGAAGAAAATGGTACAGCATTAGTATCAGTAGCAGGTATTCACTATGAGCCATTCGGAATTTATCCGGGACAGAAAGCAGCACTTGATGAACTTTCAGACGGTGATGTAATTGCAGTACCAAATGATACAACAAATGAAGCAAGAGCACTTCTCCTTCTTCAGGATAACGGTGTAATTACTCTTAAGGAAGGTGCAGGCCTTACAGCAACAGTTAAGGATATCGTTGAAAACCCTAACAACATTGAAATCAAAGAATTAGAAGCAGCCCAGGTTTCAAGAGTTAAGGATGAGGTAGCATTCGTTGTATTAAACGGTAACTATGCATTAGAGGCAGGCTTCTCAGTTGGTAAGGATGCAGTTGCATACGAGAAGAGCGATTCAGAAGCAGCTAAGACATACGTAAATGTACTTGTTGTTAAGGAAGGCAATGAGGAGAACGAAGGCATTCAGGCTTTAGCAGATGTTCTTAAGTCAGATGCAATTAAAGAGTATATCAATAATACTTATGATGGTGCAGTAGTGCCTTTTGAATAAAAAAGTAACAATCCCATATGTAAGGGCAGCGTTATGGCTGCCCTTTTTGGGCGTAAATGAGATGAAAGGTAAAGTGTGATTATGTCTTACATCGAGGTGAAGAATCTAAACAAAAATTTCATAGCCAAAAATGGCAGCGTGGAAGCGATTAAAGACCTTAATCTTTCAATTGAAAAGCGTGATATTTTTGGCGTTATCGGCTTATCGGGAGCCGGCAAAAGCACCTTCGTCAGATGTCTTAATCTTTTGGAGAAACCTACATCAGGTGAGATACTGATTGACGGTGTGGATATTCAAAGTCTTAAGGGTAAGGACTTAAGATTTAAAAGACAGAAAATAGGAATGATATTCCAGAACTTTAATCTTTTGGAGCAAAGATCAGTTCTTGCCAATGTTTGTTTTCCTATGGAGATTCAGCATGTTCCGGCATCTGAAAGAAAGGAAAAAGCCCTTGAACTCTTAAGGAGAGTAGGTCTTGAAGATAAGGCCAAGGCTTATCCTTCTCAGTTATCAGGTGGTCAGAAACAGAGAGTTGCCATTGCAAGAGTACTTGCGAGCGACCCTGACATAATTCTCTGCGATGAGGCGACCAGCGCTCTTGATCCGCAGACAACACAGACAATACTGGCGCTTTTGAAAGATATACATGATACATCAGATATTACTGTTGTAATTATCACTCATGAAATGAAAGTAATCAGCCAGATATGTTCTAAGGTAGCGGTACTTGATAAAGGAGTGCTTAAAGAGACAGGCAGTGTGGATGAAGTATTTAACAATCCGACAAGCGCTGCAACAAAGAGACTTCTGTTAATTAAAAATACAGAAGAACAAAGTGAAGAAATTGAAGAAAATGCAGGAGAGGAGGAAGAAATAAATGCATGATTTATTAATCGCTCTCCAGGCTTTTTGGGAAGAATATGGTGTACTTCTTTTAGAAGGTATCAGAGATACTTTATATATGACACTTCTATCCACATTCTTCGGATATATAATAGGACTTCCAATGGGAATTGTCCTTACATTAACAGATAAGGAGGGTATATCTCCAAATCGAATTATTTATACAATACTTGATGTAATCATTAATATAACAAGAAGTATTCCTTTCCTGATTCTGCTTATCCTTCTTGTTCCGATAACCAAGGCTCTGGTTGGCAAAAGCTATGGCTCCACAGCAACCATAGTTCCCCTTACCGTTGCAGCAGCTCCACTTATCGCCAGAATGGTTGAGTCTTCCTTAAAGGAGGTCAATAAGGGAGTAATAGAAGCTGCTACAAGTATGGGAGCAAGCAAATTCAGAATTATCATTAATGTACTTCTTGGTGAAGCCAAAACCTCACTGGTGGTTGGAACCACAATTGTACTTGGTACAGTTTTGGGATATTCAGCCATGGCCGGAGTTGTAGGCGGTGGCGGACTGGGTGATATAGCAATCCGCTACGGCTATTACAGATTTGAAACAGGCATTACTCTGATAACGGTGATTTTTATCGTTGCAATTGTACAGATTCTTCAGGGTCTGGGTATGCTTGTAGCCAAGAAGTCAGATCACAGAAGAACCTGATAATTAGATTAATGTAAAGGAATAGATAAATGGATTTTGGAGTTATGCAGTCCTATCTTCCGCTTTTTGTGGATGCGCTCTGGCTCACCATGAGAATTGGCTGGGAAGGCATAGTGCTTGCGATACTGATAGGACTTCTATGTGTTATAATCATACATCTTCGAATACCTGTATTAAGACATATTGTAACTATATATATTGAAGTATTTCGTAATACTCCACTTTTAATACAGTTATTCTTCATATATTTTGCGCTGCCCAAAATAGGCATCAGATTAAGTCCGGAATTCTGCGGCGTATTAGGCCTTGCCCTCTTAGGCGGAGCCTATATGACTGAGAGTTTTAGAAGCGGTCTTGATAATATAGCAGCAATTCAGACTGACAGCGCATTAAGTCTTGGCATGACAAGATGGCAGACCATTATTCATGTCATACTCCCTCAGGCGGTACGCTCCAGTATCCCGGGACTTATGGCGAATCTGATTTTCTTACTTAAGGAAACATCGGTATTCTCCACCATCAGCCTTATGGACTTAATGTTTACGGCAAAAGACCTCATTGGCATGTATGCCAAAACCATAGAGTGTCTTACGCTGCTGGTTATTTTTTACCTGATTATGCTCCTTCCTGTTTCTCTAGTAGGAAGAGTTGTGGAAAGGAGGATGAGATATGCAGAGTTTGGGGATTGAGGTTCTATTTAAAGGAACCAACATGGTAAGACTCCTTGGCGGTTTATGGGTGGCAGTAAGAATAAGTCTTATATCTGTTGCCATCAGTATAGTGCTTGGCGTTGTGATGGGTGTTATCATGGCAAGTAAAAACCGGGTAGCCGAGGCCATTTGTCATGTATATCTTGAAATCGTCAGAATAATGCCGCAGATGGTATTGCTTTTCATCGTATATTTTGGAACAACAAGAGTTTTTGGAATAAATATATCAGCAGAACTTTCAGCGATAATAGTATTCAGCTTCTGGGGAATTGCAGAAATGGGAGACCTGGTAAGAGGAGCGCTTCAGAGCGTGCCGGTAGTTCAGTATGAAAGCGCAAGGGCGCTTGGCATGAATAATTATGTGCTTTATACTCAGGTTATTCTGCCGCAGACCATAAGAAGAATGATACCTCTTTCCATCAATCTTATAACCAGAATGATTAAAACCACATCCCTGGTTATGATGATAGGTATTGTTGAGGTTTTGAAAGTTGCACAGCAGATAATTGAGGCAAACCGTAAGACGTCGCCTAATGCAGCCTTCGGTGTGTTCCTAATAGTTATGCTTATGTATTTTATCATCTGCTTTCCAATAAGCAGACTGTCCATGGATCTTGAGAAAAGGTGGTCACAAAATTGAGCGAAACATTACTAACAATAAATAATTTGCATAAGACCTTCGGCGAGAAGGTAGTGCTTGATGATATAAGTCTTGAGGTACATAAGGGTGAGGTTATTGTTGTCATCGGGCCATCCGGCTGTGGCAAAAGCACCTTCCTTAGATGTATCAATGCCCTTGAAGATATTCAGGGCGGAGAGGTACTGCTTGATGGAGAGAAGGTAAGGAAGGATGCGAAGAATATATCCCAGATGCGTCAGCGTATCGGAATGGTATTTCAAAGTTATGATTTATTTCCTCATAAAACCGTGCTTCAGAATATTACTTTAGCTCCAATAAAGGTACAGAAAAGAGATAAGAAAGATGCTGAGAAAGAGGCACTTGAACTTCTTAAGAAAGTAGGCCTTGAAGACAGGGGAAATGATTATCCAAGGCAGTTGTCAGGCGGTCAGAAACAAAGGGTTGCCATAGTAAGAGCGCTTTGTATGCACCCGGAGATTTTGCTTCTTGATGAGATTACAGCAGCTCTTGATCCTGAAATGGTAAGAGAGGTTTTGGATGTTGTACTTAATCTTGCCAAAGCGGGAAGCACAATGCTTATCGTAACTCACGAGATGGCTTTCGCAAGAGCGATAGCCGACAGGGTGATTTTCCTTGAAAATGGCGTGATTGTGGAAGAGAGTGCCAACCCTGAAGAATTCTTTGAAAAACCTGAAACCGAAAGGGCTGCAAAGTTCCTTAAAACCTTTGAATTTGAGAGGGAATAAAATAAATTTAAAACTTTGTTAAAAAAATATCAATCTTCTATTGCAAATGACTTGTGCAGGTGCTACAATGAAATCAACCTAAGAGTAGCCCTATCACAAGTCATTTTGATTTGGTTTATATTTTTGGGCTTTTTAGCAAAGAATTAGGAGGAATTATCATGGCAGACGAAAGAATTATCGTTGACAGTGTAGAAAAACTGGAGGAAGCAATTGCCCAGGTAAGACAGGCATGCAAGGAATTCGTCGGTTTTTCTCAGGAGCAGGTGGACAAAATCTTTTTGGCCGCAGCAACAAAGGCTAACCAGATGCGTATTCCATTAGCCAAGATGGCAGTGGAAGAAACAGGCATGGGTATCATGGAAGATAAGGTTATTAAGAATCATTTCGCTTCCGAATATATCTACAATGCTTACAGAAATGTTAAGACCTGTGGAGTTATAGAAGAAGATGAATCATCAGGTATGGTTAAGATTGCTGAACCTATCGGTGTAATTGGTGCAGTTATTCCTACTACCAACCCCACATCGACGGCGATTTTTAAAACTCTTATTGCTCTTAAGACAAGAAATGGTATTATAATCAGCCCACATCCACGTGCCAAGAATTCAACAATTGAAGCTGCCAGAATCGTATATGAGGCTGCTGTAGAGGCAGGTGCACCAAAGAATATCATTGCATGGATTGATGTTCCATCACTTGATATGACAAATCTTCTTATGAAGGAATCAGATATTATTCTTGCTACAGGCGGACCTGGTATGGTTAAGGCTGCTTATTCAAGCGGTAAGCCTGCACTTGGCGTTGGCGCCGGTAATACTCCTGCAATTATAGATGAGTCTGCAGACATCAAGCTTGCAGTTAACTCAATTATTCATTCCAAGACTTTTGATAACGGTATGATTTGTGCTTCCGAGCAGTCAGTTATCGTTCCAAAGTCAATCTATGCTGAAGTTAAGAAAGAATTCGCTTACAGAGGAGCATACTTCCTTAAGGGCGAAGAACTTGATAAGGTAAGACATACAATTATTATTAATGGTTCACTTAATGCCAAGATTGTTGGTCAGAAGGCACATACAATCGCAGCACTTGCAGGCGTTGAGGTTCCTGAAGATGCCAAGATTCTTATTGGTGAAGTTGAGTCAGTTGAACTTTCTGAAGAGTTTGCTCATGAGAAACTTTCACCGGTTCTTGCAATGTACAAGGCTAAAGATATTGATGATGCAATTAACAAGGCAGACAAGCTTGTTAATGATGGTGGTCTTGGCCACACATCTTCAATTTATCTTGATGAGCATACAGAGAAAGATCTTATCGATAAGTTTGCTGCAAGAATGAGAACCTGCAGAATCCTGGTTAATACACCATCTTCACATGGTGGTATCGGTGATCTTTACAACTTCAGACTTCTCCCATCACTTACCCTTGGCTGTGGTTCATGGGGTGGCAACTCAGTATCTGAGAACGTTGGAGTTAAGCATCTGCTTAATATTAAAACCGTTGCTAAAAGGAGAGAGAATATGTTGTGGTTAAGAGTACCTGAGAAAATCTATATTAAGAGAGGCTGCCTGCGTCCGGCTCTTACAGAACTTAAAGAGTACATGGGCAAGAAGAGAGCCTTCATTGTAACTGATAATTTCTTATATCATAATGGCAACAGTAAGCCAATTGAAGATATTTTAGACGGTCTTGGAATCGTTCATACAACATTCTTTGATGTTGAACCTGATCCAAGTCTGGCAAGTGCCAAGGCCGGTGCAGAACTTATGAGATCATTTAATCCTGATGTTATCATCGCACTTGGTGGTGGCTCAGCAATGGACGCAGCAAAGATTATGTGGGTATTATATGAGCATCCGGAGGCAGATTTTAAGGATATGGCAATGAGATTCTCAGATATCCGTAAGAGAATTTATCCATTCCCTAAGATGGGTGAGAAGGCTTACTTCGTAGCTATTCCAACATCTGCAGGTACAGGTTCAGAGGCAACACCATTCGCAGTTATTACTGATAATGAAACAGGTGCCAAGTATCCACTTGCTGATTATGAATTACTTCCTAATATGGCAATCGTTGATGTTGACTTCCACATGAGCGCTCCTAAAGGACTTACAGCAGCTTCCGGTATCGATGCTGTATCACACTGCTTAGAGGCTTATGCTTCAATGCTTGCTACAGATTACACAGATGGTCTTGCAATTAAGTCACTTCAGCTTACATTTGAATACTTACCAAGATGCTACAATGATGGTCCTAATGATATGGAAGCAAGAGAGAAGATGGCCAACGCCGCAACACTTGCCGGTATGGCATTCGGTAATGCCTTCCTTGGTGTAATGCACTCAATGGCTCATAAGCTTGGTGCATATCATCACTTACCACATGGTATCTGCAATGCATTGTTAATGGAAGAAGTTATCAGATATAACATGGTTGAGAAACCGGTTAAGATGGGTACATTCCCACAGTATGATCATCCACATACCTTAAGAAGATATGCTGAAATCGCTGAAGCACTTGGCTGCGATGGCAAGGATGACAAGAAGAAAGTAGAAAATCTCATTAAGAAGATTCGTGAATTACAGGAAGCAATTGAAATCAAACCTTCCATTAAAGATTATGGTATTAAGGAAGAAGACTTCTTAGCTTCACTTGATCAGATGGCACTTGATGCTTTCGATGATCAGTGTACAGGTGCTAACCCACGTTATCCACTTGTTGAGGAACTTAAGAAGATGTACTTAAATGCTTATTATGGCAAACATGAAGAAGTATAGGAGGGGCGTGTATGAAATTAGATAAGGTAATTGCGAAGAGAACTAATAAAACTGTTTACAGAGACGGTAACCTTGCAATCAAGGTTTTCAGCAACGATTATTCCAAGGCTGATATCCTTAATGAAGCCTGCAACCAGGCAAGAGTTGAGGACTGCGGACTTAATATTCCAAGAATCAGGGAAGTATGCAAGATTGATGGCAAGTGGGCCATCGCTACAGAGTTCGTGGAAGGCGAAACACTTGCAGCTCTTATGGAGAAGAATCCTAAGAAGATGGATGAGTATCTTGATACTTTTGTTCGTCTTCAGATGGAGATTCATTCCAAGAGAGTTCATAATCTTAACAAATTAAAAGATAAGATGAACCGCAAAATCTCCGAAACCGATCTTGATGCCACAACCCGTTACGAGCTTCATACCAGACTAGACGGACTTCCGGTTCATAACAAGGTTTGCCATGGTGATTACAATCCATCCAATATTATTGTTACACCTGACAAGGAATTATATATTCTTGACTGGGCTCATGTAACTCAGGGTAATGCATCAGCTGATGTTGCAAGAACATATCTTTTATTCTCACTTGCAGGACAGACTGAGATAGCTGACAGATATCTTGATTTATTCTGCCACTTAAGTGATACAGCAAAGCAGTATGTTCAGAAATGGATGCCAATTGTTGCTGCTTCTCAGTCAGTTAAGGGTAATGCAAAGGAAAGAGAATTCCTTCTTAAGTGGGTTGACGTAGTAGATTACGAATAAGATTTATTTTGTAAATGTGATGACATAGGGACAAAATATATGATAAAATGTTTTGTCCCTATCTTTGTGTATAAGGGCCAGAAAGGATTACATATGAAGTATTATGAAATTATAGCCTCGGTTAATGATTCCATTAACGGATTCGTGTGGGGAACAGTTGGTGTATGGCTCCTTCTTATTGTAGGTGTTATCATGACCTGTATGACAAAGGTTTTCCAGGTTACACATTTTGCACACTGGATGAAGATGACACTTGGGCGTCTTTTTGATAAGAAGGTTACTGCGCATTCCAAGGAAAAAGCCTCAATCTCCCAGTTTCAGGCACTGTGTACAGCCCTTGCAGCCACAGTAGGTGTTGGTAATATTGCAGGTGTATCAGCAGCCATTATGTCAGGCGGACCTGGCGCAATATTCTGGATGTGGGTTGCTGCTTTCTTTGGTATGATGACCAACTATTCCGAGAATGTTTTAGGTATATATTTCAGACGTAAGAATACAGAAGGAGAATGGTCCGGAGGTCCTATGTATTACCTTCAGGATGGTCTTGGTAAAGGAGAAGGATTCAGAAAAGGCTTTGGTAAGTTCCTTGCGATTGTATTCTCCATTTGCGCACTCCTTGCCTCCTTTGGTATAGGAAATATGGGTCAGGTTAACAAGATTGTAATAAACATTACAAGTGCATTTGATATTGAATTTTTATCAGGAATTGTTCTTTATGGAAATGGAGATTCAAAGGTTACTTTATATATGCTGCTTGTAGGCATAGCACTTTTGATAGTTGTAGCCAGTGTTGTTCTTGGTGGTATCAAAAGAATCGCAGAAGTTGCTGAGAAGATTATTCCATTCATGGTTGTAGCTTTCATGCTGGGTTCAATTACAGTAATAGTGGTAAATGCAGGTCAGATAATTCCGGTATTTGGTGCAATCCTTGGTGACGCTTTCACGGGAAGAGCAGTATGGGGAGCTGCAGTAGGTGTATCCTTAAAAGAGGTTATCACCATCGGCTGCAAGAGAGGTGTGTTCTCCAATGAGGCTGGTCTTGGTTCTTCAGTTATGGTTCATTCAAACTCCAATGTTATTGAACCTGTAAGACAGGGTATGTGGGGTATCTTCGAAGTTTTCATGGATACCATGGTAGTATGTACTCTTACAGCTTTTACAATTCTTACCAGCGGTGTTATTAATCTTGAAACCGGTGTAGCAGTAACAAATAATGATTCAACACTTGTAGCAGAAGCTTTTAATACAGTATTTAGTGTTGGCAATTTCCATTTCGGTAAATATTTCATTGCCATTGCAATTTTACTTTTTGCCTTTACAACTGTACTTGGATGGTCCCATTATGGAACAAAGGCTGTGGAATATCTTGCTACGAGTGAGGAAGCCAAAACTGTAACTATTATTTATAAAATCGTATTCATAGTCATGATTCTCTCAGGCGCACTTATGACCACATCACTTGCCTGGGATATCTCAGATACATTTAATGGTCTTATGATGATTCCAAACCTTATTGGTGTTGTCTTCCTTTCGCCACTTGTTATGAAGATTACCAGGAATTATGTGGACAGGCATCTTAAGCACAAGACTGATGTTAAGCCTATGTTTTCCTTTGATCCTGAAATTCAGAAGGCTCAGGAAGAATTAGCGAAAACTGCTGATGAAGAGGATGATGTAGTTTAATACTTTAAATAATACAGACAAGATAAGAGCAGGACTGATGAAAGGTCCTGCTCTTTTTATTAACTGTTATTCTATTTAATCTTCTCAACTTTATCCATATAGACTTTGTTCTTTCTGTCTTTATATTTGGTTGTGCAGATTATCATTCTGATAAAGAAGATAACCATAATAACTCCGATTACAATGGCTTCACCAAATCCCACTATGGTATTCTCGATGAAGAAAGCAGTGATTGTAACAAGAATGAACATAAGACAAAGTGAAAGGAAATCTGCAATGCTTCCACCGATTCTTATATAGTCCGTAAAATCCGCCGTAGGAATATCTCTGTTAACTCTTAAATAATTATATGAGCCTTCAAGGTAAGTACACTGAAGGTGACCAACAAAGAAGATAACTGCAATATAGGCTGCCAGAATATTAAGAAGGTCAGTCTTAAAATAAAAACTTGCAGCGCTTAAGGCAAATGGAGTTAATACAAGGTACCACTTAAGTGAGTACTCGGGTCTTTTGAAACCGCTCTGGATTAAACTTAAGTTGGATACAAGTCCTACAATTGTAATACCAAGGCAGGTTAATGAAATGGCGCCCTTGGCATGAGGAACAAATATGTAACATGCAATAATCGCGGCCATCATAAGCACATAACAGATGGTTGCCTGAGTCTTGTCCCTTAACTTTGCCTTAATAAAAAGTGTAATAAAATATATAGGCAAAATTGCGATGACCTTAAAGAATGAAATAAAGGTCCAGCCCGGTATGGATTCAAGAATAATATAGAGACAAATCCATGCCATAATAATCATGGTATTTAAGAAAATCTGCAATCTTGTATTTAGTTTTTCAGCGAATGCTTCGGCATTATTATGTGTCATGCGTTCACCTCCCAAAGAAGTATTCTTTCATCTTCCGAGGCTTCTTTGTCTTTAAGAATATTCTTAACTTCATACTTGGTATAGATAAGTGCAGTATAAAGGTCAATATTTTTCTCTGCCATATCAGCTTTGAATTTCTCTATTGTTTCAAGTCTGTTGGCGGAGATAAGTATTGTTGCAGTTTCCTTATCTTCCGGATTAACAGACTTCTCCACAGTCTCAGTAATTGCTCTTGTATCTGATGATGTGTTGATTGATGCAAGGCACTTGTTTAATTTCTCAAGTTCTCCCAGGCCTTTAAGTCCGCGAAGTGAGAGATACATGTCATTATTAAGCTTATAATTACTGTATACTGATAAGCCGTAACCTTCAGTCAGTATCATGTTTCCGATTGAGGATACGATGCTGATTAAATGCTCCTGAAGTTCGGCCCTGCTTCTGTTAATAACAGTATTGCCGTCTAAGATAATATTAATATTCTTATATTCTGCATTACGTCTGATTACATCATACAGTGGGATAAAATCCTCGCAGTCCGTAGGCTTTGGCAGAACGCAAAGTTCTGACTCATTGGCTGCTCTTCTGATATATTTCTTCTTAGCCAGATAATCTCTTGCAACAACATCAAAACCTGTAAGGTGGTAATAACCTCTCTTGGTAGCCTTGAAAGCATAGGTACGACTTATGCGCTTCTTGCCAAGAAGAGCGAAATTGTCCTTACGGTAAGCATTATCGCCTGTGGAAACAGACTGGTTATCTGCAAACTGGAAACTGGCCGGAACATTGTATTTGATCTCAATAGAAGGAATAACCATCATTTTGTCATTAGTGATGGTCTCCGTTAAGACTAAGGTTTCACCCTCGCTGACAATGGATTTGTTAACATCAAGAGAAATACTTAACTTCTTATCCCAGACTGAAGAAAAGTACAAATTAATAAGCCAGAAGAAAACAATGGCTGTAACCCCTAAAATAACAACAATCATAAGTAACCCTCAACATCTCAATTATTGTCGTCATCCCCCTAATTTGCATTATAAATTATTTTTTAATTGCACACAATCAGACTTATGACATTTTTTACAAAAATTAGACATTTTGGACGGTTAAATTATTAAAAAAAAATAAACTTAAATATTTATAAATAGAGCCAAATTATAGAATAATGTATATTTATATGATATAATTTTAAGGTATTGAGGTACTAAGGGGTGTGTATTTATGGGTGGCAAAAAAACAATTGCTCTGCTTGTAGGACAGGCAGATGAAGAATATCAGAGCAATTTCATAAATGGTTTCTTAACTGAGGCACATAGCATAGGCTACAACGTTGCCGTTTTTTCCATGTTATATAAATATCAGAATACTAAAGAAGAAGATCAGGGTGATTTTAATATATTCAGCCTTGTTCCTTATGCTTACATGGATGCCATTGTGGTATTATGTGATACCATTCAGTCTCCGGGAAGTATTGAATCTCTTATTGGCGAAATTAAGAAGAATTTCAGGGGACCGGTACTGGATGTGGACGGGAATTTTGACTTTCCTACTCAGAATTCAAAGAGCAGTAAATCTATCTTAGCTCTTCTTAAGCATCTGACAATTTCTCACGGATACAAGGATATAGCATTTTTAAATGGACGAATCGAGCATCCTTTCTCAAAGAACAGACTTGATGATTACAAGGCAGGTCTTGAGGCGCTTGGCATCGAATATGATGACAGCAAGGTTTATTATGGCGACTTCTGGTATAACAGTGGCGAGACCATGGTGGAGAAATTATTAAGGAAGGGCGGCAAGCTTCCTGAAGCGATTCTGTGCGCCAATGACTGTATGGCAATTGGTGTATGCAAGGCTTTTGAGAAGAGAGGAATTAATGTTCCAAAGGATGTGGCAGTTGTAAGTTATGACTGTTCGGATGAAGGAAGAAGAAGTCCTGTGCCGATTACATCGGCTTATATTCAGGCAGGTTATTCGGGCACACTGGCAGCCAAGAATATTTTTGCATTATTAAATGGCGGAGAACTTCATCAGGAAGAACCTGAAGCAGAAATGTTTATGGGCGAAACCTGCGGATGTACTAATAAGCAGTGCCACTTTGTGGATATCAGAAGAAAGAACTGGGATACAGAGAAGTCCCGTATAGGTTTTGAATCTCCATATAATTACATGATGGATGATTTATTTGAACAGGAGAAATTAGAGGATTATATTAATTCGGTTTATTCCTATCTCTATCAGATAGGTGATTATAAGAATTTCTATTTATGTCTTAATGACGACTGGCTCACACCTGAGAAACTTAAAGATAATACTATCAGACACAAAGGTTTTACGGACAGAATGATAGCGGTTATAGATGCCAACAGCGATTTGAGCCGTCCTGACAAGGTTGGATTCGGAGTAATGTTTGATAAGAATCACCTCCTTCCGGCGGATGCCTGGTATGATGATGAGCCGGTAACATATTTCTTTACACCAATGTATCATCATAATAAAATATTCGGATATGCAGCATTGGGATATACAGATCCGACAGTGAGTTATGATGGAATCTACCGCATGTGGATTAAACTCGTATCAAGAGGACTTGAACTCATAAGAAGAGTTGAGTGCGGAAATATTATTATTGAGGAAGTTAAGGAAGCGGCAGCCGAGGCAATAGCAGGTGTTGTTAATCCTGTTTCTTATGAAGAAAGTGAATTAATGGAACAGGTTAAGAATATCCTTGATAATAACGCATTTGATTATAAGTTCCAGCCTATAGTAAGTGCCAGGGACGGACAGATATATGCTTACGAAGCGCTGATGAGAAGCAGGGGCAAGAAGATAGAGCCTCTTACCATAGTAAAATATGCCGAGATGTTAGGCCGTCTTTCCGATATCGAGAAAGCAACTTTTGTTAATGTCCTTGATATCTTTAAGAAGAAAGAAGAAGCTTTTGAAGGAAAGATGATATTTATCAACAGTATTCCGGGAGTTAAGATTGATGATGCAACTCATCTTAAGATAAGTCAGGAACTCAGGAAGATATCCGGAAGGGTTGTAGTGGAACTTACCGAGAAGGCAGAACTTGATGATGAAGAACTGGCTTCAATTAAGGCAGAATACAAGGCTGACGGCGTGGAAATGGCAGTTGATGATTATGGAACAGGTTATTCCAATGTCAGCAATCTTTTAAGATACATGCCTAAATATGTGAAGATAGACAGAGCGCTCCTTAGCGATATTCAGGATGATATGCAGAAGCAGCATTTCGTAAGAGAAATTGTGGAATTCTCGCATGAGAATAATATCATGGCTTTGGCAGAAGGCGTTGAGACCAAGGAAGAACTGGCAACAGTTATCAAGATGGGTGTGGATCTCATTCAGGGATTCTATACAGCAAGACCTTCTTACGAGCCTGTCAATGAGATAGACAGAAGCGTTGTTAAAGAGATACTTCGTTATAGAAGAGAGAAAGAAGACGGAGTAGATCAGCAGATTTATACAGCGGGCAGAACCAACAGAGTATCCTTAATGAATCTTATTAAAGACGGAGCCAATACAATCAAGGTTGGCGCAGTAGGTTCAACTCACAGGGATATAACAATAGTAGGTACTCCGGGACTTAATACAGAGATTCATGTGGAAATCGAAGATAATTACAAAGGCCAGATTGTTCTTGATAATGTAGGATTTTCCAATATTAAGAACAGACCAAGTATTGAAATCGGAGAAAACTGCGATGTAAACCTCGTACTTAAAGGTGATAATTTCATAAGAGGTGGTGGTATTCAGGTTCCTGAGTCTTCGAAACTTACCTTTGAAGGAGAAGGTAATATCGACATTGCTGTTAATGAGATTAATTATTATGGAATTGGACATGATATAAATCATCGTCATGGAGAACTCATATTTGAACAGGATGGCACTCTTGCAATCGAAGCCAATGGCAGAATCGGTGCTGCAATCGGTTCCGGTCTTGGCGGTAAGATTGATATCAGAAGAGGTAAATATGAAATTACTCACAGTGGTGATGAAGGCGTTGTAATTGGAAGCGTTGAAGGTAAAACGGATGTATCAATAGACTGCTGTGATATGACGATATCCTGCAGCTTATCCAACTGCGCATGTGTGGGTTCACTTAGAGGAAGTAATAAAGTCTTCATTCACAAGTCATGTTTCCGTTGCGATACTGGTGGCATAAATGCAGTTGTAATCGGATGTGTTGAAAAAGGATATACAGATTTCAAGTGCGAAGAAGCAGATATGCATATTAATGTTAACGGACCAAGAACAACAACAGTTATCGGTTCTTTGGAAGGCGATACAGATGTGGTTATTAACCACGCCGGATTATATGTAACTGAAGAAGGCACTGAGGCTCTGGTATTTGGTGGAAAAACAGGTAATACCAGTGTAGTACTTGACCATGTAAACTTTAAGGCAACTGTTGAAACTTCATATGATGACATTACCTTTGCTCCAAAGGAAAATATTACCGTATTAAACGGAGCATGGAAACTTGATATGATTAAGAAATAAAAAAAGGCAGTGTAACAACTGCCTTTTTCTTATCTGATGAGTATTATTATGAACTAAAATCTGATTTTAAAATATCTACTATTTCTCCAAGATTTTTAACGATATAATTGGCAGGAGATATG
>JAEEGJ010002495.1_pt1 | contig 93198 bp, 88 predicted proteins | sample 8958761 | NCBI WGS metagenome assembly JAEEGJ01 (sample SAMN16246546, study PRJNA631951) | gut metagenome | biome: gut microbiome; feature: rumen; material: RS-attached | host: Bos | place: Iran: Karaj | collected 2018-10 | reverse complement strand
GAAAGTTGATTCGAAAGATCATATTACTGTAACTTCGGGTAGAGTAATTATTGTCTTGGCAGGTGAATTGCTTCAATGTCTGTTTTATCCTGAATTGGAAATGGAGACCTTAGGGAGTCTGGAACTCCCGAATGGTGAGTATAGCATCAAGTATTTATCTGATGGAAAGATCAATTATTGTAAAGTCAACTGATCATAAAATACACAGCAAGTACGACGAGAAAGATAAATCAAACATGGACGATAAATTATTTAAAATCCTAAAAAAGGTCTATTGCAAGAAGCGTTATGTGAAAGACGAAAACGGATACAATCAACCGGTAAATACCGGTGACAAATTCGATTGTGACACAAAAACAATAAACTATTCCCTTTCGATATTAAATGATAAAGAAAATGAGTACCTTCTCTCATCAGGTTATCCGGTAAATGAAGTCACAGGTTATACTCACGATGAATGTATTCATGCATATAAGAAGCTTTTGGAACATCCGAATCTGACGATTGACAATTTGATAGCAGCGTATATATGCGGTTTTTCCAGTTTCCCCCGTGGAAGACAGGCAATTCTCAGTTTCTTATTCGCCAGAGCAGTGCCGGAACACGATTTCGTTGAGGTTCCCGGTTATGATCATTGCTATTTTTGCTGTGTGCATAAACAGGAGTGGGTGCAGAAAGGATATGAGATTTTTCGAAAATACTGGGGATATTCCTGGACAGAAGGCTGGGGCAAATACCTTGTTGAATTGCAGGAGTTTGCTAAACTCCCGCCTTGCGTTCCTACAGAAGAGGACATCCGGATCTTCAGAGAGCTCATCTCGCTTATAAGGGCTGCTCAAAAAGGCGAGACACCGGGCAAATTGGAAGAACGGGTCAAGAAGAGCAAGATCATACCAGGTTACGAGAAGTATCGTTTCAGAGGCCAGCTTATGACACTTGCCGAATTAGGTGTAATGCCCAACGATTATCTTAAGCCACTTTATGATGGTTTTACTTCATTTAAGGAACGTTGCGAGATTAAAACTCCCTTTAAGGGAAGTGAGCGATCGGACGTTATGCCCCCACTTGAATACTGGCGTGGCGATACCCCAATTAATGAAGAACGGCTGAATGTACTATTTGGCAGATATTTGAAATGACGATAGATGATAGTATCAGCAGGATAATAGATTATTTGTTTAGGGGTGACCAAAGCATATGAGTATATCAATATCCAATAAAGAAGAATTTATCAGTATAATGGAGCGGTTTCGGAAATGGCCGGAGCAATCAGACCATATCAATGCGTACGCTGATGTTTGGGATGAGATTGAAGACGAAAATGTTTTGGGGAATTTTGCAGATGCCATCTATAGAGACGAATATCTGAAAAGTCTGCAGGATGATATCGTCAATGCATATTATCAATTGTATTCCATCGACTTTTCGACATACCATGAAGGAGTCTATACATTTTACGAGAATTTCTATGAAGACAATGCGAAGGAGAATGTTATTCGGGCATGTAGTTGGCTGAAACAAAATGGTCATGAACAAATGGCGGAAATAATTGAAGCCGGATATAAGGGTAAAGAAGAACAAAAAACTGCAGCCGATTGGATGAATGATCACACGGGAGAAATCTATGCAACATACAGAAGCTTAATGTTTTTGTTTGAGGATAAATACCTGAAGGTATAAACTTAAGTAAGTTTTAGATGGTTATGTCTACAGGAAAACAGACTGGATAATATGAATGAAATAACGATAAAAGCCTTATCACCGGATCTGGAGAAAGATTACTTTGACTTTTTTGATAACCGTGCATTCTCGGATGGTTCACCTTACTATCCCTGTTATTGCAATGCATTTAATATGAGTGCAGGCGAGATAGAAGCGATGCGCGATCAGGCAAAACAGTATGGCGGTGGAATTGAAGGTTGGAAGAGATCCCTTAGAGAAACAGCTGTCCGTATGGTAAGACAGGGCTTGATACGCGGTTACCTTGCTTTTGATAATGACCTTGCAGTCGGATGGTGCAATGCGAATGACAGGACAAACTATTACCGTGTCGGCGAGTTTGATCTCGATCATCTTCCGGATGAAAGTACTTATTCTCACAGTTGCCTTCCGGGACAGGTCTTGTCGATCGTGTGTTTTGAGATCAGTCCGGATTATCGCGGAAAAGGCATTGCGAAGCAGTTGCTAAAACAGATCTGTTCTGATGCCGCGAGAAACGGGTATCAATATGTTGAAGCTTATCCGGAAGTGAGCGGACAAACTTCTATGGCTTTTACCGGCCCTGTGAAATTATATGAGAAGAACGGATTTGCCGAATTCAAGAACGACGGCAAAACGATCATAATGCGTAAGCATCTGAATAAAATTTTAAGTAGTTTGGAATGATAAATCATCAGGAAGATATACTAACCAGAAAAGGAATCAGAGTAGTGAAATGATTACGGATTCATTTGATAACAAGACTGAAGAAATATTAAAGCCCTGGAAAAAGGAAGATGCCAAAAAGGTTGATGCCTGTATCCTGACTTTTTCCAATGAGATCCTTCAGTATGTTCTGGAAGCTTACGATTGCACAAAGATCGGAGATATTTATTCTTCGAACGGAGCAAAACCGATATACGGCTTTACTTATAAAGATAAAGAATTTGCCATATACATGTCTTTTGTCGGTGCTCCGGGCTGCGTAGGCGATATAGAAGATTCAATGTCTGTTATTAAGACTGACAAGTATATAGAGTTTGGCGGCTGCGGCTGTCTGAATAAAGAAATAGCCAGAGGAAAAGTAATGGTCCCTACAGAAGCTTACCGTGATGAGGGAACGTCATATCACTATGCTCCTGCATCTGATTACATTACGGTGAAAAACAGCGAAAAAGTTGCTGAGTTTATGGAATTGGCAGGTCTTCCTTATGTGAAGGGGAAAACATGGACTACAGATGCTGTATACCGTGAGACCAGAGGAAACTTCGATAAAAGAAAGAATGACGGCTGCATTTCGGTAGAAATGGAATGTGCTGCGATTCAGGCCATGTGTGATTTCAGGGGATTGGATGCTTATTTCTTCTTTACCAGCGGCGATCTTCTTGATGCTCCGAAGTGGGATTCACGGATGGAAAAGAACCAGAAGAAAAACACGCAGCATGATCCGGGACATTTCGAAATAGCGCTTGAACTTGCATGTTATGTTACTGACTGATCTTTGGGGAGAATTTTATGGATCCATTTGTAGATGAAAGAGACTACAAACTTCTAAGCGGTGACAAATACACATTTTCTGTATTATCCAGGATCATCGGCAGCGAAAACGAATTGCTGCTGTCTGATCACGAGAAGATCATCGTATGTTTTACTTGCCAGCCGTATCCGGTCTGGATCTGGATGCCGGATGATGCTTCTTCCGAGGAGATGGCAAGAGCGTATGATCTTGCCAAAGAGAAGGGCTTTTTAGACGGTGATCACCGATTTAACATGAAGTATGAACTGGCAGAGTACTTTATTAGAAGAGCCGGGACGGAGGGACTTGATCTTTCGATCACGACGAATCTGTTTGCATATGATTGTTTGTCTCCTGTTGCTCCGGTAACCGAAACTGACGGAGCACTTCACAAGTGTACGATGGATGATCTTGACGAGTTGACGGATTTTTTCGAGATGTTCCGGAATGCAGTAGGAATAGATAAAGAAAGTCGCGAACAATACCGGATCCAGGCAGAAGATGGGATCAAAAACGGTAACATGTATTTCTGGAAAAACGCATCCGGTAAATCAGTGGCCAGCTGCAACTGGCACCCGGTAAATGATATGGCATCTATCGGACTGGTCTATACCCGTGATGAGGAACGCCGTAAACACTATGCCGAACATCTTGTGTATCAGGTCACGCTGATTGCAAAAAACGAAGGGTTTATCCCGATGCTTTATACCGATGCGGATTATGTCGCATCCAATGCCTGCTATGAGAAGATCGGATATGTGTTACGGGGTAAGCTTTGCACGATAGGCTGATACAACGGAAGATGTCAGGAAGAATTACTGAATGAAAAAAGTGTTTAGAGTCAGATGGAAAAGAACTGCGGTAGCTGCATTAAGCATAGCCATGGCCATTGGCTTTGCAGGCTGCGATGCGTTTGGGAGCCGTAAGAAGAGCATGGATGCAATAAATGACAGGCTCATAAGCTTCAATAAGGCGCTGCAAAAACTCGATTATGAAGCGGCCAGAAGGCAGACTGACTGGACGAAAGAAGATAATGACTACACGGCGATAGAGAGTCTTTTCGACACATCTGACTATGGCGATGCGGAGGGCGATGGTTTCGTCTTTTGCACAGAGTATATTGCTTCCACGATCAGCATCAAATACGACATTTCCACGGTGCAGATCCAAGACGGTCAGGCAAGTTTGAATGTGATATATGAGATGGTGGATTGGCCGTCGGTCTATCAGAAATCGCATGACAGTTATGACCAGGTCCTGGAAGATCTTAAGAACTGTCAGGATAAGAGCACTACCGATGCGGTTATTATTTTCGAGAATGTGGATGGTAGAAACGATTGGAGGCTTTGCAGGATCTCTGATCTTGGCAAAGTTATGAGCTTTGTGCATGCTCTTCCAAAATTCTGAGAAACGCTTTTCTGACGGCGGTTTTTCTGTGTTATAATCGACGTGAGGGAAGGCGTCTAAAATGATATTACTGGCAGGTTGATTGGGGTTACTATGCGTAGATTTCGGTTGCAAGTCTTTTTCGGACTCTTCTTCAGTGCATTTATCCGTATGGGATTCTGCTTTCTCTTCTTTTTGATTGGGATCCTTCTTTCCGGAGTCAATAAGATGTTTCTCTACTTTGGCCTGGGATGCCTGATATTCCAAGTGCTTTATGCATTGCTCGACGCGATCTACTGCATGCGTGCGATAAAACGTGGAGATACAGGAAACCCTGATGTTGATGAGTTCTTTCAGGTGGTTTCAAGAAACGATCATGAAGATCCCGTAGTGGATATTGCGAAAGCTTTGACGAAACTGACGGGCGGAGTATTTCAAGGACCTGATTCCGAAGATAACATCTATCTTCCGCTTGCTGAAGAGATGAAAACCAGGATCCATGAAGATACAACCACGGCGGAAGCCATCGGGATATTCCGTGAGATCGTGGAATCGTCGGGATTTGAAGACGAGACGATCAGTTTTTCCTCTTTAGTCACCAGACGGGATGCCGATTGGAAGAAATACTTTGTTATGGTATTTCATCTGGAATCAAAGGGGTATCAGCTTCATTTCACTCTCTACTATAAGCACACCTTTTCCGATCCGAATACGATCCTGGAGATCATCTGTGACGAAGGCCGGGAATCCTTCTATCAGGAAGTATACGATCACAAGCGATATAAAGAAAAAGCGTCCGTAGTTCCGCTTCGGATAGATGTTATTTGCTGTGCTTCGTGAAGCAAATTACATGCTGAAGAATAACAGGCAGGTGCAGAATGTTTGAATGTAAAGTGAAGATAATAGAAATCATTGATGACTCGTTTTATCCGGGGATCGTGTCAGCTGTTTTGACGGATTCTTCCGGAAAAGAACATATTATTCTGGAAAAACCGCCGATCTTCGGATTTGAATTAAGCGATGTCGGAAAACTACCGTTTGAATCATCTGTAAGCTGCGAGATGATCGAAGATTTAGGGGATCATGCAGTAATTGACATCGATCATCCGGATCACGTGGAAGCAGTGGATGAAAGCCATGTTTTCACTGTTCCGAAATCCAGTTTGACAGCTTCAAAGAGAAGGTAAGAAGCGATGAGATTTATTCTTGTACTCATACTTATATATGTTATCCTGATCGGTCTGATGATCCTGGCTTTTGTAAAGAAACGCAAGAAGACAGGCACGGCTTTGGCTATCCTTCTGATAGTGCTTACTGTTCTTCTTATAAAGATTTACATAGCGTTAGTAGAATTTGGTAAGGACTTGAACGACTGGTTTCATAGCCTTTCCGACATGCCTACGATCTACTGATTCTGTGATACTATAGTAGTTGAAAAAGAAGTGACAAGCATTAGGAATTGTCTATGAGATATAAGAGCACAACAGTTAAAGATAAGACCGGTAAAGACATCGAACTTCGTAATGCCGAAGTTTCAGATGCGGAATCGCTCATTGAATACTTAAAAGTGACAAATGCGGAGACACCATATCTGATCTGTGAGCAGGAGGAGATCACTTTAAGCCTTGATCAGGAAGAAGAGATCATAAGAAGAAAAGAAGAAGCAGAAAGAGAACTTCTTCTGCTGGCTTTTGAGAATGGCCGGCATATAGGAAACGTCTCACTTATGAGCGTGGGTACTTCGATGCGGTACAGCCACAGATGCAGTATTGCGATCGCCCTGTATAAAGAATTCTGTGGACGAGGTATCGGACGGTTAATGCTGGAGGCGATATTGGATGTCGCAAAGAAGACTGGATACACTCAGGCGGAACTTGAGGTGGTAACGGAAAATACCGGTGCGCTTCATCTTTATGAATCTGTCGGGTTCGTTAAGTATGGCCAGCTTCCCAACAGCATGAGATATAAGGACGGACACACAGTGGATTCGTTCCTGATGGTTAAGGAATTGTAGAACGATTTGGTATGCAGATCGCGGCGAGAATTCGAGAGGTTGAACCATGGATGATCTTATAGAAGTATTTTTAGAGCCAATCATTAACTTTATAATATATGGTTCCATGAATACTGCTGAAGATAAGCGTGCACCGTATATTCTTCGTGTTCTGGCCGCTCATTTTATTGGGATACTGTTTTTCGGACTTCCTGTGGGAGTATTGATTTATGGAATCGTAAAGAAGGAGATCTTCATCATCTGGGGCGGCGTATTTTTGCTTGTTGTGATGATACCGATATTTATATATGTCTGGCGATATGAGCGGCACGACGATTAGGGCTAATTGGACGATAGAATACAGATATATGCAAAGTGTGTAGCAGCACTTAAGTGCCAGATGAAATGCTATAATGTGTTTAGTTTCGCTTCAACCGATTCGGAAGAGTCGAACGAAAATGATCCGATAGAAAGGAGAAATCATTTATGTATAACGACTCTTGTGCTTCGTCTGATCCTGCGCCTTCCAAGAAGTCTGGCGGGAAAGCGGTTGCTGGGTTTGTATTAGGATTTCTCACGCTATCTTTCGCCTGGGTTATTTTCTTCAATTTCTTCAGCTTCCTATTTGGTATTCCCGGAGTGATCCTTTCGATCATCGCTATCGCTAAGAAAAACAGCGGAAAGAAAGTACTGGCGGTGATCGGACTCATCGCATGCCTGATCGGAATGACCTTTACGATCCTTAGTTGGGCATCGATCTGGTCGTATGACGCTTATAAAATCCTGGAACCTATCGCTAAGTGGATTTATTAGGTATGAGTAATATGAAATATTCGAATTGTAAAACAAAGATCGTTGCTGCCGTGCTTGTTTCCGCCTCTTTGATGAACGGATGTTCATTTCGTTCCAGAGCCAGGGATCATTCCGATAAATACAAGAGCTCGGAGGAGTACTGTGAGTACTGGTTCGGCCCCTGTAAGGAAGTCGAATCTTATACAGAGGAACATAGTGATGGTTCTGAAAGCACAGTGCATGTAATGAAAGATAAGAAATTCAAATTCGAATATACTGTCACAGAATACAGTAAAGGGTTCTTTTTAGGATCCGGCGATTTTGCTTATTACTATATCGATGAGTTTCTTCAGAGCGAAGAACTCGAACAGATATCCGAAAAGTATGATCTTGAATTCGAAAACTTTGCTGCAGGTAACGAAATCAAGGGTTGTCCGTCCATCCGGATCCATACTGACCGTGAACTTTCCGAAGAAGATAACAGAGAGATCCTGAAGACTGTCATGGCTATGCTTGACGAGTTTGACTCCGAAAGAAAAGTATTCAATAAGAAACACGACAACATCAGTGTAGCTGTTTCCGTGTGGTCACCGCCGTGGGAGAAGGATGAAAAGACCGGAGCTCTGTATCATGTGGAGAACGATACTTTTGGGGATAACTATCAGGACCAGTAAATGGAAGTTGTGATTACGCGAGGGAATAATGGAAAAGAATAGCAAAAGCATGTTAGGTCCCATATTGATCATCTTGGCGGGATGCTTCTGGGGAAGCATGGGGATATTTGTAAGAAGGCTGGGAGATTATGGATTCAGCTCGATTCAGATCGTTTCCATACGCATAACTCTGGCGGCTTTGTTCTTTGCTCTGGTGCTGTTTTTTAAGGATCGCGAAGGGTTTATGATCTCTCCCAAAGATATCCCTTTATTTCTCGGGCTCGGATTCGGAAGTATTCTGTTTTTCACGATCTGCTATTTTACTGCCATCAAGATGATGCCGCTTTCGACGGCGGCGATCCTTCTTTATACATCGCCGGTATGGATCATGCTCATGTCAGTTCTTTTCTTTCATGAAAAACTGGACAGAAGGAAACTCATAGCTCTTGCTCTGGCGTTTGCCGGCTGCGTGCTGGTTTCCGGGATCTCCGGTGAAGGAATGACACTGACAGGAGTACTTGTGGGGCTGGGGTCCGGAATCGGATATGGCTTATATAGCATTCTGGGGAAAATAGCATTGCGGAAGTATTCTCCGTATACGGTCACTGCGTATACATTTATGTTCGCTGCCGCCGGCTCCTGGATCATATGCCAGCCGGAAGATCTGTTTAATAAGTTTTCAGATGCAAAAGATCCGGTCTTTCTGATCGTCTTTTGTTGCCTGACAGCCCTGATCACCGCCGTGATACCGTTTCTTTCGTATACACTTGGACTGGAAAAAGTAGAGGCAAGTAAAGCCGGCATTATTGCAACGATCGAACCTATGGTGGCGACACTGATCGGGATCGTTGTCTTTTCCGAACCGTTAACATTTATGTCGGGAGCGGGTATTCTTCTGATCCTGTCGGCAGTAGTCATTTTGAATCTGAAAGGAAGCACTTAACAGCATATGGGTATCCGGCGTTTTTCCACTGATTTTTTGAAACTGATGTTATCCGATGAGCTTGCACAGCCGGTATATGAATGTCCGGCATGCAAAGAAACTGGATTTGCTTTTGACCATGTTGATGTAAACGGCTCTGGCCATAACAAGTTGGAGGCCTGCAGAGTCTGCGGTCTTCCGTCATTTCTGTTCAAAGGAGGCAGTAAAGCCTGGGAAAAATGCTGGAAGGAAAATGGCGCCAAGACTGTATTTGAACTGCCGTTATCCGAAAGATGTGATATGTCAACCACATCTATGACTGTAAGTACCGAAAAGAATACATTGTTCCAAGTGAGGAAGACATAAAGAACAAGCGGGTGGACAAAAGGATCTTTACCCAGCACCCACGCTGCAAACTCGCCTTTGTCAAAGATGATAGTAAACTGACCATCACCAATGACAAAGGTGAAAAGTGGGAATTCCCTTATGAGACCAACAGGATCTTCGAACTTGACAGCGATAAACGATACGTGATGCTTATTGAGGAATGCGGTTATGCGAGGCTTCTTGCCAGTGATTTCCTCGGGGTAAGAGAATCCCCGCGATTGAGTTATCCCGGACTCACACCTGATTTCTTTACTTTTAAAGGGGTCTTTGATCCGGATTGTGTTTTCGAAGACCGAAACGGCGTGGTCTATACGGCTACGGTTGCCAAGAGCAAAAGAGAGCATAGATGGAACATGGGTTAGCAGGTTATATACGACTATATTGGACTAAGAACAGGATATGATAAGTAATACCTTTGGAGGATAGAACACGTTTGATGGAAAAGACATTTATCGAGATGAAACTCTTTCAAGTAAAACCCGAAAAATCTGAGCAATTTGAAGATAAGATTGAGGAAATGTTCGCGGAGCAGTTGAAATGCGAAGGCTGCATATCGCTTAAGTACTTCAAGAGGTTTTACACCATAGACGGAATCGAACTTGGTGAGCCGCCAAGAGAGTTGACCAGGATCGTGAAGTGCGTGAAATACTTTTCGTTTTGGGAGTTTGACAATAAAGAAAACTATGGTAAAGCTATTAAGACCTTTTTCGAGAGATACAATAAAGATCTGCAAAAACTGCTGATAGCTCCTTTTGATATTAACCTGGGGTATTCTATATGAAAACAATAATAGAAAGAACGGCCCTTTTGGGATTGGCCGCAGTGATCCTGATGACGGGATGCAAGTCTGTTCAGACAAAAACAGACACTTCCTGCGAAATCACAACACAAAGCTCAGTCTCTGATCCATCTGAAACTAAGACATCGGAACCTGAGTCATCGGAGACTGAAACATCGGAGACTAAGGCTCCCGCTATGGTAAGACTTGATCTGACCGAAGAAGAGATCCTTGATATGTCTGATGAAAAACTCACGGAATATGGGCTGCTTCTGATAGAATACCGGATAGAAGATGTTCAGACACCTAATCCGCAGAGAAAAGAATTCGGTTTTACACGCGAAGAGGGATATCAGTATCCGGGTATGCCGGCAAAAAAATCTGCTTCGGATTATGATGAGGCTTTGAGTATAGCTACGGAAGAGTGGCAGGATGACAGCGACAATAAGTATACCGATATAGGTTTTCTGGGAGGAAATGACAAGTTCTGGCTCTTCAAGTGTACCAACTATTGGAGGGGCGAATTCAACATGATCGATACCAAAGCGGTATACAAAAAGGACTATTTTGATGAAGAGACATCAACGGCCTTTTTTGAATTAAACGACGAGAATATCCGTACCTTCTTTGCTTACCGTTCACATGATCCGATAGACCAATCTGAGACATGTATTGGCGAATTTGTTATCAAAACGGATGAAGGCTATGTTTTCAGAAAGTACTATATGTATATCTGTTATGGCGACTATGGCGTTAATGATGTAGTACACCTGTTAAGACAAGAATGGATGATCTCAAATGATGGTAAAGTTGAGATGAATAGAAACAGTGATTTCAAAGAAAGAACTTTAGAACTCCCGATCAGCTCGATCGGGGAGTATTAAGAATAAAAAAGAGAGTTTGGATGCATCACTTGCCCACTTCACTCAGAAACTGTTCGAAAGGATAGACGCGGTCCTGACGCACATATTCCCCAAACTTGCCATTATCCGTATACGCGAATACATTTCCGTGAAGAACAAGAATATACAGAACGCCATCTTGCGTGTACTGGAAGAGACTGGAGTCCTCGGTAGTCCCTAATTCCGGGATATTGCAGCGGTCGATGATCTCTTTGTATGACAGATACTCGGAAGAGGAGATCGAGGAGATGTAATACGTATGTTGCGGAACAAAGCCGAAATCGTAGTAAACGTCTTTCACGGTGGCCGTGATATAGGCGAATTGTCCGTCATCAAGATCCGGGAGTTCTCCGGAATCGTCCGCAAGAACTTTATCGCCGGTGCCGGGGAGCCGGACGTAATCATTGCCGATGCGCATTACATAGAAGGATTGCCCCTCCTTGTAGCTTACATATGTTTCGCCGAGCGGGAGAATAGAGGCGCTGGTTTCCGTCTTCTTTTTACAACCTGCTAAAACCATGCCAAATATCAGAAGTGTTGCGATGAATAGTGCCGGTAATTGTTTCTTCATAAGGGTTGCCTCAATTGTGCTTTTGCGTCGGAGACGATCTTTCTGTCAAACCTTCACTTCGACTTTAGTATAGCACTGATCCGACATTGCAGAAAAGTGCCCTGTACAGTTATTGCCGGCAAGGGGCGCTTCCCTTTCAGCATTTATAACTATTCGGGCTCGCATGGTATAATGAGCAAGGAAGCAAGGAATCATTTAGGGGAAAAATGGAATGGATAAGTTATATATTACGCACTACTATTACCCGGGAACGGATCCATGGAAAAACATAATGCTCCTTCCGGAGAAGGAAGCTTTTCGCGTGGCGGAAGAGCTTGCCCGAGAACACCCGGATACTGCGAGTTTCGGCCGGTTTGCCGACTTCGTGAACTATTATCCGGCGCGAAAGAAAGCAGATACGTTCGTGCGCGAGCGGTTTATCCAATCGGGAGGAAGACCGAAGCTTCCGCATCCTTATTCATTTACTCTTCTGGAGTGTGAATATCTCAGAGACTGGTTCAGCAGCAGCGATAAGATCACGATCGATCTGGAAGACATTCCGGATGACCAGGTCAGCTTTACACTGGGCGACAGCTGTGCGCTGATGATTCAAGGAACGGAGCCGGTGGTCCTTACAAAAGCACAACTGCTTGAGCGGATCGAAGCTTACGGCGGATCTGTTGAAACATTCATGAAAGAATCTCTCGGCAAATGTGCTTATGTGGAAGTGCAGCTGTGGGATAGAATTGAACTCCCGGATCCCGAAAAGAACGACTGCGCGAATTGAGAGGCGATAATGAGCGATACTGAAAGCAGAAGAAAGATATATGCCTGGGAACCTTGGTTCTTCCTGTTCTTTGGAGCGTTCCATCTTCATAGGATGTGGGCGCTTGTGGACAGGGAGTCCTACGCGTCATTTTGGATGGGGCTTCAGGAGAATAAGGAATGGCCGTATTTTCTGATTATGGGTGTGCTGGGTTCGCTCTGCGTTCTTGGCATTGTCACGTTTGTCCGTCAGCGCAAAGAAAACTACTGGTGGCGATGGATCTATATCTGCGGCGGAGCCTATCTGCTATTTGATTTGTTTGCGATTGCTACGGGTATGGAATTTTGGCACGATCTTCTTGTTAAGATGTTTGACACTGGATCAAAATACTGGAATGTGATTTGGGGAGGCTTTATTGTACTGGGTGCTTTTGTGTTCTGTCTGGGAGTCTCGCTTTTGAGAAAGCTCTGTGCTGGGAAGAGAAGCGTATGAGTATATACGAATTGAGATTGATGTTTGAATGGGGCGGTCCCGCTGACGAGAGTGTTGTCTGGGCCATGAATGAAGCGGCCAAAGAAAAGTTTGGAGGTTATGCAATCAAATTGGACGATCTCCCGATATCAGAGAGCCTAAAAGAAGAGTTGATGCGCCTTCATGAATGGCACGATACCGCCATGAATTGGGAATCCCCGCTGGATCCTTCGCCTTGGTCAGAGGAAGAGAAAGCAAGATTCTTAGAAGAATCAGTTCAGGCATTTCAGAGACTATGTAAAGAAATGGGCCCCGAGTGTCATGTGGTATACGATGCGTTCGATTATGGTGAGAAATTCGGGTAGATGATAGAATTACAGCAAAATGGAAAAGGGACTTATGAGGATTTATCTAGTAACAGACAGACTGATCTTAAGAGATTATGGTGCGGATGATTTTGAGGAGTACTATCGGCTAATGTCCGATGACCGGACGATGTACTATCTTCAGGACCTGAAGCATACCTCTGTTGAGGCCGCAAAAAAGAGTTTCGAAGAAGTGTTAGAGGACAGGGACAGCAATGCCCGCAAGTTCTATTTTCTCCAAATGGAATTAAAGGATACACATGAGACGGTCGGAAGTGTCGGATATACTGTTTTGGACAGTACTCCCGAAGGCCGGACCGTTAATCTCGGGTATTTTTCTTATCCGAAATTCTGGGGCAACGGATATATGTCTGAAGCGGTGGAACGAGTGTTGGAATATGCTTTTACAGAGGATGGTGTCACTAGAGTAAACACAGGATGCCTTGCCGAGAATGTCGGATCAGAGCAAGTCATGAAGAAAAACGGGATGGTGAAGGAAGCCGAGTTGAAAGATCATGTATGGCATGACGGCAAGTTAAAGACCCGATTGGAATACAGGCTTTTGAAGGATGAATGGAAAGGCTGTTAAGAAGATGACGATAACCAAAAACAGACAATCCAGGGAAACGATCTCCCGTATGGCCCGAAAAGCTTTTCCGGATAAGCAGATCGCATCGATCAAAGAATTAACGGAAGGCATGTGCAATGTAACGTACGACATTTCTTTTCAGGATGGTTCCGAAAGCATATTGAAGATCGCGGCAAAAGACAGAAGCGGGAATACCTCCAATGAAGTCAACCTGATGGAGGCAGAGATCAGTGCCATGAAGCTGGCTTCTGAAAACTGTTCATTTAAAGTGGCGGATATCCAATTCTACGATACCAGTAACACGATATGCGACGGACACTATTTCTTTATGGAAAAACTGAAGGGGGATAACTTCTCTTTTGCTAGAAAAGATATGTCCGAAGAAGCGATCGCCGTAATCGATACGGAGATCGGCAAGATATCCCGTGAATTATCGGAAGTAAGAAATCCACAATTCGGTTTTCTGGGAGAAGATAGGCGATTTGATTCACTGTTTCTCTTTGTAAAACACATGCTGGAGAATCTGCTTTCTGATGCGAAGAGAAAAGACATCGACATCGTATGTGATGAACGGACTTTTATGGATCAGCTGGAGAAGGATAAGGGTGCTTTTGAAGCGGTAAAAGAGGCATCTTTGGTTCACTGGGACATGTGGGAAGGAAATGTATTCGTCAAAGACGGGCACGTGTCCGGGATCATTGACTGGGAAAGAGCATTATGGGGTGAACCGTTTATGGATGACCGTTTCAGAATGCATAACCGGGGCAGGCATTTCCTGGAAGGATTTGGACAGACCTCGTTCTCGGAAGTGGAAGAAAAAAGATTGCGCTGGTACGATATCATCCTGTATTTAACGATGATGATAGAAGTGTATTACAGAGATTTCGACGATAAAGGACAGTATTTTTGGGCCAAAGAGATGGCTGCTACGTGCCTTGAGAAAATGGGGATGGAGACAGAGGAGTAGAGGTGATATGCTTTGATCTATAAGAATGCAGATTTAAGTGATGCAGAGACCCTGGTGGAAATATATAACTCTGCTTTTTACGATGATTTTCATCGATATGGACAGTGTCAGGCGTATGGCCGTTCCAAAGAAAGCATGGAACAGTCGATCCTTGATTATCCGAAAACTATTGCATACGATCAGGATAAGCCTGTAGGAGTAATTTCATATAAAGAAGAAGCGCCGGGAAAGTACTACATTGGCTGCTTAGCTGTAGTTAAAGAAGAGCAGGGGCGCGGAATCGGAACGTCATTAATGGAGTATTTTTTGCGTGAGCATCCGGACTGGAATGAACTATCACTGGTTACTCCTAAAGATAATGACCGCAATATCAGATTCTATACGGAGCGCTTTGGTTTCGATATCGTTGGAGAAGAGCTGGACGGAGTGGTGACCGTTCTTTGGTTTAGGCGCGGAAAATGATGCTGGCGCCTTTTGATAATCATCTCAGGTCTTCGATGTAACTCGTGTTGAAAATTTCCTCGAAAAAAGTGTTGACAAAAAACAGGTAACATATTACATTATTTGCAAAGGTAACATGTTACATAAATTGGTGAGGAACAAATATGAATTACGATGAGATGATGAATTTAGGCAACGTGAATTTCGGCGATATGCCTCCACAGCCTTTTTTGCTTGGACTGCTCAGTGCGTTTGATAACCGGTATCAGGCGGCGGCTGATGCATTTTTCAAGGAGATCACCTGGAAACAGTTCTTTTCCGTAATCTGTATCAACTTGTGTAAGGAACCTCCGACACTGAATGAACTTTCCGATGTCATGGGAAGTTCTCATCAGAATGTGAAACAGATCCTGTTGAAGCTTGAGAAGAAGGGGTTTGTTTCTACTTTTGCCGATGAAAAAGACAAGCGGAAGCAGCGCATCTATGTGACTGAGAAATGCAGGAATTTTCTGGAAAAGAACGATAATAACGGTCAGCAGAGTCAGTACATCATCGGACGCATTTTTGATGGCATCGATGAAAAAAGCCTGATGACCACTATACAAACGATTGTGAAAATGGAAAGGAATCTGAGCGAATTATGAAAACACTGATTATTTACACATCACAGACAGGATTTACCAAAAGATATGCACAGTGGCTGGCAGAGGAATTGAGGGGAGATCTTCTGGACCTCAAGGAAGCTAAAAAGAAGAGGGAGGATTACTTCAAGGACTATGATGCGATCTGCTACGGCGGCTGGGCGATGGCAGGGAGTATTGTGAAAGCGAAGTGGTTCCTGGGAAAAGCCGCTAATTGGAAGGATAAGCGTCTGGCTATGTTCTGCGTTGGTGGAAGTCCCTGTGACAATCCGGATATAGACGTTATTCTTCAGAAGGCGCTTACAGATGAGCAGAAGAAATATATAAAGATCTTCTACTGCCAGGGCGGATTTAACTATGCAAACATGAAGGCGCCATCCCGGATCGCCATGAAGATGTTTGTATCCGCTTTGAAAAACAAAAAAGATGCTACAGAGAAGGAAAAGGTGATGGCCGAGATGATGGCTTCTTCATACGACATCTCTGACATTAAGTATATAGAACCGATCGTTTCTTATCTCGGAGAAAAAGAATATGAAAAAGCTGTTTAAAACGCTGCTTGTGATCGTGATCGTACTGGCGGTGCTCATTATATCCGCAGTGGCGATAGTCTATTTTCGAATGAGTGCGCAGGTGAGATCCTTCGACAAAACACCGGTAGATGTTGGTCAGGTAGCAGATGGCGTATATAATGGTATTAGCAAGACGGATCTTGTTAAGGTGGAGGTACAGGTAACAGTATCCGGCGGAATGATCGAGAATATCGTTATTCTTAAGCATGAGTGCGGTCGGGGAGGTCCGGCAAATAAGATAGTAGAGGACATGGTGGACAGAAATGATGTCGAGGTGGATGCGGTTTCCGGAGCCACTATGTCCAGCGAAGTAATAAAGGACGCGGTCAGAAATGCACTGAGAGCAGGAACTTTATGATGATGAAGCATTGGTGACATAAGAATCGCGGATTAAAAGAGCCTATTACCGATGAAAAGAACCTATCAAAGGATCTTGAAATCTGTTATACTACGATAGAAATAAATTGGTTAGAGAGGGCTTGGATATGACGAATTCCGATAAACTGAAAACCGAAAAAGAAGGTCTGGTCAGCGTAATTAAGTACGAGGGCGATAACGAAACCTTTATCTGGAAGCATCCGATCGAGGATTTCAACTATGGATCCCAGCTGATCGTTCACGAAAGCCAGGAGGCGGTCTTCTTTAAAGACGGCCAGGCTTTAGATACATTCGGACCGGGACGCTACACTCTTGAGACACAGTCTCTCCCGATCCTTGAAAAGGCCTATAAACTGGCAACAGGATCAGTAAGTCCTTTTCATGCGGAAGTATATTTCATTAATAAGACCGTGCAGATGGCCATCAAATGGGGCACTCCGGACAAGGTCAGATTTATTGACCCGCTGACGGGCACGCCTCTGGATCTCGGTGCATCCGGTGAGATGAATCTTCAGGTCTCCAATTCCAGAAAACTGCTTGTTCAGCTGGTTGGCACGATGAAGGGCATCGCCTGGGAAGATGGCGCCGGCTTTACCAAGTCACTTCAGGAATCTTTCCGTCCGCTGATCTCCAATGCGGTCAAGACGAATCTTCCGACAGTCATCAAGTCCGAAGCGATCGATATCCTGGAGATCGATGAGAATCTTGGTATTATTTCCGATAATCTGAAAGAGAAGATCCTTCCGGGATTCGAGGAGTATGGTCTGACGATCCCGCAGTTCTATGTAACGAGCATCGTTCTTCCGGAGAATGACCCGAACTTCAAGCGGATCAGAGAACTCCACACGATCACGCTGCAGACCAGGATCATTCAGGCGGAAGCGACGGTCAAGACCGCGCAGGCCCAGAGTGAGACACAGTACCGCACCGCTCAGGAACAGAGCAAGGCGGCGATTGAAGCAGCTCACAGAGAAGCAGAACTGCAGAAGCAGCTGACCGAGACGGAAGTCTTAAGACGCGAAGCAGAAAGAAAGATCATCGCCGCACAGGCGGATGCCGAGGCTACGAAGATGGCAGGCCTCGCAGAAGCAGAAGTCATGAGAGCGAAGGGCTACAACGAGAAAGATGTTCTCCAGGCAGAAGTTCAGAAGGCTTATGCCGAAGGTATCGGAAACATGGGTCCGGAAGTTTCCAACGGAGGCGGCGGAAGCAGCATCGTAGGCGACATGATGGGACTCGGTGTCGGCATGGCGGCAGCCAATGCAATTATGCCGCAGATCGGCAACATGATGCAGGGCATCGGCGGACAGCAGACAGCCAATAATACTCAGGCAGCGCCTGCTCCTTCTCCGGATGCTTGGGACTGCTCCTGCGGACAGAAGGGCGTCGTCGGAAACTTCTGCAACAATTGCGGAAGCAGAAGACCGCTTCCTGTAGCTCCGGATACCTGGGACTGCAGCTGCGGATTAAAGGGAATCGTTGGTAATTACTGTAATAACTGTGGAAAGAAGAGAGGAGAGTAATCTATGAGCAAGAACGGATTACGTGGTTATATCGTATTAGCGATCATTTTGGCTGTATTTAGTGTAATTGCTTTTGCTGCTCCTTTCAGCATGACGGCGGCATTCTGGATCGCCTACATTTCCGCAGTGGTTGCGATCCTTTTCCAGATCTATGTTTTCAATATCTCCTTTAAGAGAGGCGGAAGCCCGAGAAGCAAGTTCTATGGTTTCCCTATTGCCAGGATCGGAGTTACTTATCTCGCTGTACAGCTGGTGGTAAGCATCATCGAAATGTGCTTTGCAGAAGACATCCCGGCCTGGGTAGTGCTCATTATCAATGTCATTATCTTCGCTGTTGCGGCGATCGGCTGCATTGCTGCTGAGATCGTACACGATGAGGTCATCCGTCAGGACGTTTCCGTCAAGATGAATGTTTCCAACATGAAGTCACTTCAGGCAATGTCTGCCGGACTGGCTGACCAGTGCGCGGATGAATCACTCAAGAAGGATCTTCAGAAACTTGCCGATGAGTTTAAGTTCAGTGATCCGGTCTCTTCTGAAGCGACAAAAGCCATGGAAGCCGGACTGGCCACTCAGCTGAATGAGTTAAAGACTGCTCTCAGTAACGGAGACTATGACACCGCGAGATCTTTCTGCGGCCAGTTGCTGAATGGATTATCTGAAAGAAATCGGGCGTGCAAGCTTAGTAAATAAGCGTTAGGTGTGAAAAATGGCAGTATTCAAATGTAAGATGTGCGGCGGTGCCCTGGATATTACCGAGGGCATGACCGTATGTGAATGTGAATACTGTGGTTCGGTTCAGACTGTACCACAACTAGATGATGAGAAAAAGATCAATCTGTTTTCGCGTGCGAACAGATTAAGAAGCGCATGTGAATTCGATAAAGCCTCCGGTGTATACGAGGCTTTGGTATCGGATTTCCCGGAAGAGGCGGAAGCCTACTGGGGGCTGCTTCTTTGCAAGTACGGCATTGAATATGTGGACGATCCCGCAACCGGGAAAAAGGTCCCGACATGTCACAGATCTTCTTTTGACAGCATCATGGAAGATCAGGATTTCGAGATGGTCATGGAATGCTCGGATCCTGCTTCCCGCGCCGTGTACAGAGAAGAAGCCAAAGCCATAGAAGCTCTTCGTATCGCTATTAATGAAGTTTCTTCCAAAGAAGCGCCGTACGATATATTTATCTGCTATAAAGAAACAGATGCTTCCGGCAATCGCACGATCGACAGTGTGATCGCCCAGGATGTCTATCAGGCGCTGGTGGAAAAAGGATATAAAGTTTTCTTCTCTCGGATCACCCTCGAAGATAAGCTCGGTCAGGAATACGAGCCGTATATTTTCGCGGCTCTTCACTCCGCCAGGATCATGCTGGCTTTCGGCACGGATTACGAATACTATAACGCCGTCTGGGTGAAAAATGAGTGGAGCCGTTTCCTGAGCCTGATCGAAAAAGGCGCGAAGAAGACCCTGATCCCCTGCTATAAGGGCATCGATGCATACGATATGCCGAAGGAATTTGCAAGGCTCCAGGCGCAGGATATGGGAAAAGTCGGTGCCATGCAGGACCTGCTCCGTGGTATCGAGAAGATCCTGGGAACGAAGAGTCAGAAATCAGCGCCGGCAGCGCCTCCGGTAGCTTTGAAAGAAGGCGATCTGACCAAACTGGGACTTCTCAAGCGTACCTTTATGTTCCTTGAAGATGGCGATTGGTACAGTGCTGAAGTTTATGCGGAAAAAGTGCTGGATATCGATCCGGAAAACGGTGAGGCGTATCTTGCAAAAGCGATGGCGGACTTAAGGATTTCCAATCTCGTGGCACTTAACGATGTGACCTACTTTGAGAATAACCTGAACACGCAAAAAGCGCTGCGCTACGGAAGTGACGCTTTGAGAAACGACATCATCGGATACATCAATTCGTATAAGACTGCAGAGAAAATGCGTCTTAAGGCGGAAGAGGAAAGAAAAAAGCAGGAAGAAAAAGCTGCGCAGGAAGCGGCGGAGAAAGTGATCGCCACATTCACTTCAAAAGAGAAGTCTTTTGAATATCAGTATTCAGTTGCTTCGAAAAAGGCTTCTGTTCTTGAAACGATCTGTGACGGCTACGATCAGGCTGTTTCGAAGATGCGTAAGCTTACTGTGGAAAAAGAAGCGGCAAATAAGAAGTTACAGGAGCTTTGTTCCCAGCGTGATTCTCTCGGTATGTTTGCCGGCAAGGAGAAGAAACGCCTGGAAAGTGAGATCGCGGAAATCACAGCGTCGGTAAAGCAGATGGATGTGAAACTTACCAATGAGAGTCAAAAGCTCGGAGGTTATTCTACGAAAGAGGATGCGCTGAAAGCTCTGGTTGCTGCAAATGAGGAATTCTCCCAGCTTCGGGAAAAGGCCGGGCAGGAACAGGGAAAAAGCGAGGTCTCGCTGAGTTTCGGGAAAGCTATTCAGGTGCTTTTATCCAATCCCCGCGTCGTAGAGATCATAGATGAGAAGAACATCAGGCAGATCTCGAAATATAAAGGGTTTGTGAAGATCCCGTTCGGCAAATATCCTCGGACAGCAAAAGGAGAGGTCGATGATATCGAATGGCTCATACTGAAAAATGAGGGAAACAGGATCCTTCTCATCAGTAAAGACGCGATCGATATTCAAAGATATAACGAGAGTAATGCAGATGCAACCTGGGAGACCTGTTCTCTCAGAAAGTGGCTCAACGACACGTTCCTGAACAGTGCTTTTAGCGCGGAAGAAAAGAACATGATCTTGAGCATGCCGGTTGCGGCGGACAAAAACCATTCATACAGTATGCCATCAGGAGGCGACACCATCGACAGGATCTTCCTTTTAGACAGCACGGAAGCAAATCTGTATTTCAATTCAGTCAGCGTACGCGCGTGTGAGGGAACCGGGTATTGCCAGGCAAAAGCGGGCGTCGGACAGGGCAAGTGGTGGCTTAGGTCACCCGGTGCGTATGTCAGCGAGGACGGGTATGTGAACTTCGGCGGGCGAAGTGTCTTTTCCAGCATGAACTTCGTACGTCCCGCAATGTGGATAGATCTTGAACAGTAAAGGCTTTCTTTGGAATCGCAATGTTAGCCGGTTGCTATGAGAATGAATATGCCCAACTATCAGAAAACGAAAACAGCGTGCTATTTAGGATTTGTAACGCAGGCGATCGCCGCAAATTTTGCGCCTCTGCTTTTCCTGAAATTCCATAAAGACTACGGGATCTCGCTTGGCAATATAGCGTTCATCTCTACTGTGTACTTTTTCACCCAGCTGCTGATCGATCTTTTCTGCGCGAAGTTTGTGGACCGGATCGGATACCGGGTATGTATCGTAGTATCTGAAGTATTATCGGCAGCGGGACTGATAGGACTTGCATTTCTGCCGGATATTCTGCCTGATGCTTTCTGCGGGATCCTTATAAGCGTAACGGTATATGCCATGGGGTGCGGACTGATCGAAGTGTTGGCCAGCCCGATCGTCGAGGCATGCCCGTTTGAAAACAAGGAAGCGACCATGAGCCTTTTGCATTCGTTTTACTGCTGGGGCTCCGTGGGAACGATAGTGATCTCCACGCTGTTCTTTGCAATATTCGGCATGGACAGCTGGAAATGGCTTGCGGTGATCTGGGCGATGGTCCCGGCAGTCAACATTTTTAACTTTGCCACCTGTCCCATAGTTCCGATCGTGGAGGAAGGACAGGGAATGGGGATCCGACAGCTCGGCAAAAGACCGCTTTTCTGGGTTTCGATCTGTCTTATGGTATGTGCCGGAGCATCCGAACTATCGATGTCCCAATGGGCTTCCGCGTATGCTGAGGCCGCGCTGGGATTAACTAAGACGATGGGAGATCTGTTGGGCCCTTGTATGTTCGCAGTGACGATGGGGATAAGCCGCGTTATATATGGCAGATATGGAGAGAAACTGAATCTGATATGGTTCATGGTCGGATCCGGAGCACTGTGCGTCACCTGTTATGTTATGGCGTCGCTTTCGGCAGAGCCGGTCATAGGCTTAATAGGATGCATACTCTGCGGTTTTTCCGTGGGGATCATGTGGCCGGGAACGATAAGTATATCCTCTAAAAAGTTTCCCAAAGGAGGAACGGCAATGTTCGCACTCCTGGCCATGGCTGGAGATCTTGGAGGAAGTATCGGACCGGCGATAGTCGGAAAGGTCACGCAGAGTGCCGGAGATAATATCCGGGCAGGCATGGGAGTCGGACTCATTTTTCCGGTAGTGCTCATCATCATGCTTGTTATAATGAAAAATGCGGCTGTAAAAACTGACCACAGATCAAAGACTGATTGATGATGAGAAAATACAGGGGAGAAACTGATTTATGAAAAAGAAAGTCGTTGTACAACCTTATGATGAAGCCTGGAAAGCAGATTTTAAAGCTATCCGGGACGAGCTTGATGCTGTTCTCAAAGATCTTGTGCTTCAGATCGAACACGTTGGAAGCACTTCTGTGGAGGGGCTGTCCGCCAAACCGATCATCGATATCGATGTCGTTATTGAGGATCGGACCTGCCTTCCGGCCGTAATATCCGCTCTTGAAAAGATCGGCTATACGCATGAAGGCGACCTGGGCATACCCGGGCGCGAAGCCTTTAAATACAGCGGGAAAGAGCATCTGAGACAGCACCATCTTTATGTATGCACAAAGGATGCGGAAGAATTGAAAAGACATATAGGGTTCCGTAATTATCTTCGAAGTGATCCGGAGGCCGTCGCCGAATACAGCAGGATCAAAGAAGAGGGAGCACGACTGTATCCCGAGGATATTGATAAATACATCGAGTACAAAACTCCCTTTATTGAGACGATCTATGAGCGAATAGGGTTGAAGCGGAACGAATGATCACTAGATGACGCGCCTGAAAAGCAATTTTATCACAGTAAAAAAGTGCGAACACCTGTGTGATACAGACGTTCGCACTTTTGGTTTTTTCTAGATGCTGTTAATGCAGCAATGTCGGTTGATTATGTTACTGCAGCAAGCAGATCCTCTATCGTCATAAACTGTGTGCATCCGGCAAATTCCTTATTCAGAGCAGGAATTACAAGCCACCACATAATATATTTGTACTGTGTCACATAAGTATTCTTCTTATACTTTTCACACAGTTCTTTAAAGCCACCAGAAATTCCCAGGAACCTGTTAACAAACTTATCAAGCTTGGTTTGTCCGTCTTTGCCTTTAGTAAAGAGTTCGTCATAAGTAGGCGTAAGCTTTGGTGCAGAACCTATTTTATTCTGGTTGGGGAGTTCAAAGGTAATTCCCAGGTCATCACATGTAATCTGAAAATCATTCGCATAAACAGGCCAAGCGCTTAATACACCCATTGCTGCTATGCATTCGCCAACTGTCTTGTATGTCTGAATAAGGAATCCTACGCTGGAACTTGCATAGGAAACAATAGCAATATATCTGTCCAGTGTTGTCGAGGATGGATTTAAAAGAGCTGTAGCAAGAGATGCTTTGCCTAAAATCTTGCTCAGAGATTCTGCATAACTAAAACCGTATAAGTTAGCCAGAGTATTGCATTTATTCATGAATCCGATAAGCTTATCGGCATTATTAATCTGTAACTGCAGATCGCCTTCATACTTCTTCAGAATTTCCTGTGTGAACGAATTAGTTAAACCATATGCATAACTTACCCATTTGTAAGCGACGTTAAACTTCTGGGATCCCTTTTTGCTCAGTTTGCCACTTAACTGGTTGAAAGCTTTACCGTAATAGTGCTTTGCGAAGGTGTCCAAAGTTAACGGATACTCACTATAACTGAGCGTTTTCCCGCATTTGTCGCAGCTATAGACGGTGTATCCGTCTGTTTCTTTTATAGAATATACATGAATATGGATAGATGTAGTTGCGCCAAACAGATTGTTGAGGATGTTGTTGAATTCAACTGAATATGCATAACTTAAATCTTTATTATAGCGTATTCTTGCATATTGTTCTGCAGATGAAATCGTATATGATTTACCTGTCCAGTTGTTTTTTAGAACGATTGACCGACTTCCATCGGGTGCCTTTACTGGATCTGCCCACTCTCTGCCTTTGTTTGAAGAGCTGGAATTGTTAACAGAACTTCCGCCGTTTAAGCTGGTTACCGCATTTCTTCCTTCTTTAATACCAAACTGAACATAGTGCTTGTAATAAGAAGGGAGGTCATTGCCAAACGCGTTTCGCAGATCAGCATAGTTAGCTTTGTAGATCTCTACGTTAAAGCTCGCGCTTGCCTGACGGCCTTCTTTCATGCCATTCGTTATAAAGTGATTGAATGCCTGTTTTTGGTTGCTTCCAAATGCAGATTTTAGATCAGCATATTTATTGATGTAATAGTTGTAATCATATACAGGAGCGTAGTCTACGCCTTTATATGTAGTTGCTGTTGATGCCGAGACCATGGCTGTCGGTACAGCGGCAATCAGTAGAATAAGTGTTAACATTAACGATAAAACTTTATGTGCTTTCGTTTTCATTTTTTCTCTCCTTCGATATTTTTTCTCATTGTTCATATAAAACAGGTAACCGATGATCAGCTATCGGAACTGCGTGTCTTTGAAAGTATGAATACAATTCCTGTTCGGATCGTTTCTCATTTTCGCAATACCTCCTTTGTCTTAAATTTGCGTTTTTGGGCAATAGGACTCATAACGCGCCTGTTTTTTTGCCAAAAAACGACGCGAACGTGACAGACGTCCGTAAAAATGAACGTCAGGACAAATTTCTAAAATTACTTAGGAAAAATAGGGGACCATACGCATAACACAAACTCCTGATTAGAATTTTTCCATCCCCACGTATATTGAGTATAAAACAAAAAACAACAAATATTTATGACAATTTTGTAAGAATACACAAAACGGGTCTCCGATTGCTAGCGATAACTTGCTGTGAAGAAAAAAGTAAACGGATCGATCGTGTGTGGGATGGGCTGTCTCCTTGAATTTGAAAGTGGAATCTCCTATACTTTTTACATAGATACGGACAGTTAGGATATGGACAAAGAACGGACAGGACAATTGATCACAGAACTCCGCAAGGAAAAGGGACTTACCCAGAAACAACTTGCGGATGCTTTGAATGTCACCGATAAGGCCGTATCGAAATGGGAACGTGGTCTTAGTTTCCCGGATATCTCAATGCTTGAACCTATTTCGGAAGTTCTCGGTATCTCCATCATGGAGATATTAGCCGGTGAGCGGCAGGACGCCAGTGAGACGATCTCGCGTGAAGAAGCGCAGAAGATCGTCAGTGCGTCTGTTGAGTTAAGTGACGAAGAGATCAGGCACAAGAAGGAAAGGAGCCGGCTGATCATCATCATTCTGATCGTGTTCCTGCTGCTCCTTATTTCGCTCACGTTGAATGTTGTAAGTTTATTAAGGTCATAAGGAGTACAGAAGGTGGATTTTGCGATCACATTTTATATCAGTATAGCGTTACTGGGGCTGATGCTTCTACCGAAAGCATCCTTACGGCCCTCGGATGACAAGCCGTTCTTCGATCGAATCATCAGTAAGGAGATGCAGGGCTTTTTCGCCATTTTCATCATCTTCCATCAGACCGTGATCACGCTCGATCATTTCGGCGTGAATCGCAGTCGCATGCTGCCGTTCTCTGATTACTTCTACTATGGTACCCTGGCGGTCGCGTTCTTCTTCTTCTGCTCCGGATTCGGTCTGATCAAGAGATGGATGACGGATAAGACCTACCTGAAAGGCTTCATGAAACGAAGGATCTTCACGGTGCTCGTTCCGTTCTTTATCTGTAACTATATCTATCTGACAGATGCGATCATAACGAATATCCAGAATGGCAAAAGCTTTGATTTTCTCGAAGTCATCTGCAGTTTCTTCGGACTGTTCCTCATCAATAACCAGATGTGGTTCGCGGTCGAGATCATGCTCCTTTATGTCATGTTCCGGATCGTCTTTGCCCGTGTCAAAAAACCTCTGACCGGAATTGTCATCATGACCGGCATCGTTCTTATTATGATCGTGATCGGTCTTTTGTGCGGCCACTCCGATTCGGCTATAATGTCGTACTGGTTCAAGGGTGAATGGTGGTATAACACGATCCTGATGTTCCCTCTGGGCATGCTTTACGCGTATAAAGAGGAGCGGGTCAACAAGATTATCCGAAAAGCCTTTACCTCTATCCTCATCGCTTCCGCAAGCCTTTTCGTGATCTCGAACTACATTCACAGGGATCTCATCAGCAGATCGATCTACTGGACGGAATATGAAGGGGCGAAGCATCCGCTTCTGGATAAGCTCACCGGTCTTAGTGTGGAGACTATCTTCGAGATATTGTTCCTGCTCCTCATCATTACGGTGCTCTCGCGCTTTAGATTCGGAAACCCGATGATAAAATTCTTGGGAAAGATCTCTCTTGAGACCATCATGCTCAATTACCTTATCTGCAATAAGTTCTACTTCATATACAGGCATTACGGCATCTACGCCTACCTTCCGGCGGTCCTTATAGGCACCATCGTAGCGGCGTCGCTCGTATACCTCATCAAGAATATCGTGCTTGAGAGAAGATCGGGTCTTTTCGATGGGGAAGTAAGATAAAAGGAACTCACTATAGAACAGGGGCTGTCTCACAAAGCAGCCCCTTCCTTTCAATTATCAGATGTGCGGAAAATCAGTCCTTCGACTGGATGACGGCTTCTTTTATATTCTCGTAAAGAGCCACGCCCACGGCTGTCACGGCAAAGACCGTCACCGCGCCAAACTTGCCGAAGAAAGCATCGTTTTTGGTCATAACGAAAACCATCATCGTGAAGATATGCATGATGTATATCGGAAGAGAACATGTTCTTCCGAGTTTTTCCGCATATGTGCCCATGCCGAAGTTCGGGAAGCGGAGGCAAAGGAGTACGAGCACGATCGTCAGGATTTCGCAGCCCACGAAAGGTACGGCGATGCCTTTCTTATAGGTGCAAAGCTCGATGATCGCAGCAACACCTGCTCCGATGGCCAGGACGGGAAGGATGATGTGAATGTTCTTGATGCTTAAGATCTTCTTTTCATATCTTCTAATGAGCATTCCGGTCATGGTATACGCAAGGCCGACCAGGATGGCATTTCGAAGCTGGTAGGATTCTCCAACACCCATATGCGAGAGGATCACATAGGCGGCGATCAGGACAGGGCCTGCAAATATCGCCGGTTTTAAGACCTTAAGCTTATTCAGGATCAGAAGGATCACAAGAGCATAAAGAAGGGAACCGAAGAACCACAGATGCTCGGAAAACGGCGAGAAGTTATAAAGGAGGAAGTCCTTTATGGCCTTTTTGGTGAAGTACTGGCTCATGTCTACTTTCCCGGTCATCTTCTTGTCATAGAGAGCGGTTGCTGCCGCATAGAAGACGTTCGATGCAAGGAAGAATATCAGGATGCGGCGGGTCTGCTTAAGAAGGCGGGACATCAGTTCTTTGGAATCATCTCTATATAGCATGTAGCCGCATACGACCAGGAAGAACGGGACGGCCGTCTTTCCGAATGTGATGAAGACATCTCCGGCGCTTCCGGAAAACGGCATGTGGATGGTCACGACCAGGAAGGCCATGACGATCCTCATCAGGTCGATGGCATGGTTGCGGGGAGTGGCGAGTTCCGAAGACTCCTTTTTCTTTCCGCTGATAAGCCCGATCAGGTATTTATCGGTGCCGCTGATGATCGTGGCCGCGCCAATGGACATCAGAAGCGTAAGAAGGATGTACATCGAAGGTGAGCTTACTTTGAACATCCTGCCGTCAGCAAGACCCGTTAGGAAAAGATTGTGGATCAGATAGAGCTCCAGAGAGATCGATCCGAGGAACTTCAGGACAGGGTTTCCGAAGCGGATTTTCATCATGACAAGAAGGACAAAGAGAACAAAGCAGAGAATGAACGGAACCTGTACGGAAAGGCAGCGGAGCTTATCGAGGTATCGGGGATCTTCGCCCGGGGTCTCACTCCAGTAGGAGTATATGTCGAGGAACCGGCTCGTGATCCATCCGAAAAGACCCGTAAGGATCGCAAAGAGCGGAAGGAGCACGACATAGGCTTTTCTTGCGATCTTTCGGAGAGCATCCTGATACTTGGATACGAGGATGCCGACGATGAAGAGGATCGATGCGTTATACCACCATTCGCCCATGAACCAGTACTGGCAGCCCATATCCTTGCCGTGGCAGAGATAGAGGCTTCCGCCCATCATGAGGAGCACGAAAAGGCTCATCGCACAGGTGGCTGCCGTGCGGTTTTTGATCAGTTTATAGAAGATAAAGAACGCCAGATACAAAATCGCGATCTCCACGATATACCACATATGGCTGTTGATCAAAGACCATCCGGAAAGAACATAAAGCAGTTCCAGAGGCTTATATTTGGTGCCGCAGATGCAGGATGCCACGGTGAATACCGCGATACACATATAAAACGGAATAAGGATCGTGATGAGGCGCTTTTTCAGGAAGCCCTTAAGATAGTCATCCTTCGTCTTTAGGCTGGTATAAAGCCCGTAGCCGGAAAAGAAGAAGAATATGCCTACGAAGAGGACACCGCACTCGGACAGGAACTGGAAAGGACCGGACGCCTGAAGAAGCGACTGCGAGAGGTGGTGAAGGATAATGCCTATGGCTGCAAATCCCTGGATCGCCTTGGACGTAGAAAGAGATAAAGGTTCTTCCTGCCATTCTTTTCTCTTGGATGCTTTTGCGCCGGCGATCAAAAGAATCACAAGTCCTGCCAGGAGGATCCAAAGCGGGAAGGAGAATCCGACGAAGCTCTTAAAGAACGTCTTGCCGGAAGATTTCGTAGTTGTGTTTCCCGGCTTGGTCTCAGGAGTCTCAGGAGTTTCAGAAGATACGGCTTCACCTTCCTTAGACACAGGGAACGCTGGCAAATCGATACTTACGGTCTTTCCGTCAAACGTAAGACCACCGACGATATAGGATTCGAGTTCATCCAGGTACGCGAGATCCTCTTCTGTGTAAGGTACTGCATCGCCCAGATTGGAAGGATCCGTTATGATCGAAATATTGATAGTGAAGAGTTTTCCTGATTCAGATACAAAAGCATAGTTGTTTGCTCTGATTTTGTATTTAAAGTGGCCGTAAGTGTTATTTATTTCGATGGAGGCATCGCTGCTGATCTTATAAAGATCTACATTGCCGATGTGGATCACGCCATTTTTGAGGATCTCGAAGTGCTCCACATCACCTTCCTCATCTACATCCTCGTAAGTGTCGGAAAAGAATGCGGATTCACTTATTTCGGAAGGCGCATCCACAATGATGGCCGCGACCTGGATGATCTGACCGTCATCCGCTCCAACAGGGGGGACACTGCATTGAAGGGCTGTGCCGGTGTTTTCATATAATTGCAGGACCGGCTCCACCCCAGCCTGCCGCGTCAGTTCCGTATCGTCCGCATCCATGCCGATCCAGAGGACTTCGTCAAATCCGGCCGGAAGGATGACCGTTAAGCCCTCGGGAAGGGGATAGGAAGTACCATCTCCGCGATCTGCAGAAGTGCCCGCGTCGGAAGAAGTGACAATATCAGTGCTTCCTGAAGGGCCTCCTTCCGTGGTGTCTGCAAAAGACACAGAAAAAAAGCTTGCGATGACCAATGTGATCGATGTCAAAAAACTTAAGAACTTCCGGTAACCCATGAGGCACCTCCTGATGATTTTTCTAGCCTAAACCTACCATCAAGTGCCGTTTTAGACAACCGACTGTTGGTAGAGTCCCCTGTTTTCAGTGCTTTTCAGAGCCGGTTGACTGGTTGGCTGCTTCGCCTGATGCCGGCCGCTCGATCTTCTTTTAAGGACTGGCGACGATCAAAACTGACCATTTTTAATGGGGAATCCTGCGGCCCTATACTACCGCTATATTGGTATAATGAAACCAGTAGTCTAAAATATGAAGTTAAATAGCCGACTGGCTGTTTTTTAAATTTCATAGTGAGGTGAACGTAATATGATACGTGAAGCAACAGTAAATGACGCCGTAAGAATTGCGCAGATCGAGGTCGAAAGCAGCAGATATGCATATAAAGGTGTGGTTGCGGATGAGTGTCTGTTTCGGGATTTAAATGTCGAAAGCCGCGTTCCGGTCTATGAAAGATGGATCTCCGAGAAAAGATTCGCTCTTTATGTGTACGAGGATCCTGATGACGGTCTGATCAAGGGCATGATGGGCATTGGCATGTGCGAAGACGAGGATAAAACAGATGCCTTCGAACTGCATTTCATCTATCTCGATCCGGAGTATGTAAGAATGGGCCTGGGTACGAAAATGCTTTCGTTCTTTGAAGAAAAAGGAAAAGAGAAGGGCTGCTCGAATTTCGTGATCTGGGTCCTCGAAGAGAACAGCATGGGAATCGCCTTTTATAAGAAGAACGGCTATTCTCCCGATGGAAAAGAGAAGATCTTCAAGCGGTGGAATAAAAAGGAGATCCGATACGTGAAGGGCTGATTCTCCCGTGATGCTATAGGTCGCTGACGGAAAAGATCCGGAAATTGCCCTGTAGCAGTAAGATCTGGAAGAAAGAAAAAGGAAAAAAGGAATATGTATCTGTATCACTTTTTCGACCGGCGCACCGGACCATTCCGGAGCCTGACGAATATTTCCCCCGAAGAGGCGAAGGCCGTGATCGAGAAGATCAGGGAGGAACGCCCGGACTCGCTGTGTGCCCGAAGAGACGATCAGTATGTGCAGAAAAGGCGTAACTGTGAAGCGATCCTGCGGCGTGAGTTTGCCGCAAAGGGCGGGCTTATGGAGAAGGACTCTCCCCACTACATGGTGGTGGAATTCAGTCCCTGGCTTTCGACCTGGTTTGAGCAGTCGGAGTACATCAGGATCCCGATCGAGGAATTCGATCTTCGGACCGTTTCTTTTACCTATGGAGACTCGATGCCGACCTTCAGCGACAGGTGTGCGGACGGGAAAGAATACAGAAAGAAACTCTACACGTACGAGGAGATCCTGAAAGTTATTGAGAAATACGGCCTCCCGCAGGACTGGAACGACAACGGGAAGTTCGGGCCGGAGCGGTATATCGAAGCCCATGTCTGGAGCGAGATGCCGGTGGCAAAGTATATCGGTGAGTACTATAAGAAGCTTGCTAAGAAAGAAGAGGGATGACTATGACACAGAGTGAACAGAAGGAACTGGTAGCATCAGTAGCGATCGATACATTGATCCGGCAGGGGAAGATCTTTTCAGGCATGAAGATCGGTCTTGGTACGGGATCGACAGCCTATCCGGCCGTAAGACATCTGGCCGGAAGGATCGCGGACGGAACCGTCAAAGATATTAAGGCCGTAGTGACCAGCTTCGGTACGCAGAACCTCTGTGAAGAACTGGATATTCCGGTGTTTTCCATGAATGATAAAACGATCGGAGGACATCTTGATCTGGCTATCGACGGGGCAGACGAGGTCGATCCGTTGAATCACGTGATCAAGGGCGGCGGTGCGGCACTTCTTCGGGAAAAGATCGTCGCGTATAACTCCACACAGTTTGTCATTGTCGCCGATTCCACGAAGATCGTCGATTCTCTCGGCACCGGTTTTGCGCTTCCCGTGGAGATCATCGGAGAAGCGAGAGTGCCGGTCGTAGCCGCACTGAATGCGCTTGGTGCGGAGTGTGTCCTTCGCGAAGGCGTGAGAAAATGCGGTCCGGTCATTACCGATAACGGAAACCAGCTTCTGGATATTAAATGGAAAACGCCTGTGGATCCGGCTGAGATGGAAGACAAAGTCAACGGGATCGTCGGCGTGGTGGAAAACGGGTTCTTTACGAAAAACAGACCGATCGTCTTTACCATAGATAAAGAAGGTAACGTGATCGAACGCTGAAAGAAAGAGAAACGCAGCGATAAGAACCTTTTTTTGAATGCGTGGTATAATGGAAATTGACTGAGGGGTCCCTTGGGGTCCCTTTTTCATAGGGTTGTGGTTAAAAGAGTATCGGGGGTATTTGCATTATGCCGTCTAGTCATAGTTCCAGTTCACATTCGAGTTCGTCGCACTCTTCTTTTGGCGGCGGTGGAGGGTTTCATCACTCCTTCTCCAGTCATTCCAGCTCCTCTCACAGCAGCTTCGGGCAGGAGTCTTCAAGTTACCGCCCGACCCGGAAAGTAACGAGTTATGTCCTTCCGGCGGAAAGACCGAGAACGAATCAGCCGACGAGATCCGGACGTGCGCTCACTTCGTATTCTCTCTTCCGAAGTGTCAGTCATGACTATTTCTACTATCCGGAAGACTGGACGGATGAAACGACCGGAAGAAAATATAAAAGCGGCTACTATGATGAGAAAGGCAACTATTCCAAACAGGTCATCCTCCGTAAAAATTCCCAGTATGAGACGCGTGCCATCTGCAATTACTGCGGCACCCAGATCAAACTCAAGTGGACGAAGGGAGCGCTTCCGTCCTGCCCGAACTGCGGAGCATCGCTTTCGGAGATCATGGACGGCGCCGTGATCGAAGAGGAGCTCAAGCCGGTGGCGCATACGAGCGTGGTCGCCGATACCCGGAGTCCGGACGATACCTATTTCCAGAATGGTCAGCATATAGGAGCTTTGGACAAGATCGATACGAGTAAACTTTCTTCCGTTGAGAAGGAGGAAAGCATAAACTCCGGAAGATTTGCAGGCGGGTTTATCATTGCGGTAACGGCAATCATTCTGGCCGTTATTGTCGGTGAGGCTGTAAACACCAAAAACAGCTCCAAGGGACATGTATATACATATTCTTCTGAGGAATGGGAGTCGATCGAGCAGTCGAGGGAACTGGACAGGCAGACAGCGACTCCGGAGCCTACACCGGTCCCGGAATACTATTTCAAATTTGTCGCGGAAGAGGATTTTTCCAGTACGATCTATGTGGATGCGATCGGAAGAGAATGCGGCTGGCACAGTTCGGGAAATTACTATGACAAGACCACAGACTGCTATTTCTGGCTCAATACGGACGTCGAGCCGCCGATCTGGCAGTACTGGTATGAAGGGATCTCCTCCGCCTATGGTGACTACGGCTGGATGGAGTACGACTTTGCCGAGGATACGTGGTATATCGAAGCAAGTGCGGGGAACTGGATCGTGCTCCCGGAGGGGAAATACGATAAGGACCGCCTGTGGCATATGTCCTCTCCTGATGACGGAAGATATATGGGCCATAACCTGATCTATGTCCAGGAGATCGGGCGGACATGCGAGTATATCGAAGAAGAAAGAAACTACTATGATCCTGCGACGAAATGCCATTTCTACTACGATACCTATACGGGTAAGGGCTTCTGGTGCTACTGGTTCGAGGATTTCCGCGAAGAGCACGGGATCGGATGGATGAGATACGATCCGGAACAAAACTGCTGGTGTGTGGAGAATCATACACGCTGGTATCCGCTTGGAAAAAATGTCTATGATTTTTCAAAATGCTGGCATATTGAAAATGAGCCCCTTCCAATGGATGAAGCCGGATCCGGTCAGGCTCTGTCCGAAGAGACTTCGGCGGCGACAACATAAGCCCTAAGATAAGATCGATGAGAAAAGTCGAGCGCCTCCTGCCGGACGGGCAGGAGGCGCTTCTATATTTGATCAGGGGGGGTAGAAAAAACGCTATATGAAATTATCCGAGTACGGTCTCGTTCTGACCGGAGATGGTCATTCTCTTCAAAGTGAGTTTAGATCCGGAATTATCGTCTCTGACCATGAAGTAGATGTCGTCACCTACGATCACGATCTTGGCAGAATCGATCTTGCCGGTATAGAGGAGCTGGTGGTCGGAAGAATTCTTTCCGACATAGAGCTCATCGGAGTTACAGACGACATCTGCGTTTTCGGAGATGTTTCTCGAATACGGAGCTGCCTTGGAGATCATATCAAGAGAGCTGCCGTCGAGCTTCATGGTGAAGTAGCCGGCGCCGTCCTTTTCCGTATTTCCATAGAAGTACAGAGCTTTTCCGTCAGAGAAGAATATATCCTCGTTCTTCGCTTCCACATCGGAAGAGATCACGGTCTTGTTCTGGCCATCGAGATCCATGGAATAGATCTTGCCGTAGAACATACCGCCGGTGGCGAAGTTCGTCGCATCCGAATAGTAGATCTTGCTGTTGGCGATGCAGAAAACGATATTGGCTGTAATTGCCGAATGCTCCGCCTTGAAAAGCTCCGTGGCGTCACCGCCGTTTTTCCCGATCTTCATGATCGCGCCGTCGTCGCTGAAGTAGAGGAAATCTCCATCTACGATCACGTTGGAGATATTACCGCCGTAGATGATCTCTGTTTCAAAAGAGCTGAGATCCATCTTAATGATCGAGTACGTCGAATCCTTCGCGTCGCTGCCGCCGCTTTCACGGAAGTAAAGCGCGTTGCCGGAAAGTGACAGGCTGTCGAGCGTCTTGTTCGGGCTGTAGGCTGTTGTGCGGATCACCTTTTTCTCGCCGCTTGTGCGGTTTTCCTGTGTGATCGTAAGACGGCCGTCTTCCAGATGTGTCACGTAATAGACGAACTGGTCATTACCGGTGGCAAAACCGCCGTTAGCAAGGTTACCTGCGCCAAGGGTGATCGCAGCGGTTGCCGGAGTCGAACCCTTGTCCGTGGACGGATCTTTTACTTCAGAAGCCGTATCATCGGTAACGATCGGATCAAAAGGTTCCTTTGCCGGCTCATCCTTGAGCGGAGTTGCGTTATTCTTCTGATCGTCGGCACTCTTGTCCTGGGCCTTCTTCGGAGCATTTTCAGAAGCGTTCTCGGAAGCATTGTCCGTATTCTTATCAGGACCCTTTTCAGAATCCTCCTTAGCGCCCTTGTTTTCTGTTACAGCATCAGATTTCTTTTCTGTATCCTTGGCGTCATCTTCGATCGCAGCGGAAGTGATCTCTGTTTCACTTCTTTTCTTTTCTGCCTTCGTGGTGCTCTCGCTGTCTTCGCCGCAAGCCGAGAAGAGGCAGGCACATGCGATGACAGAAGCGATCAATTTCGTATATTTAAACTTTTTCATAAGATTACCTCCTTGTTGGTAACATACCGGACACGACCCCGGTACATTCATAGTACACGTAAGTGCCGCGCTCCTGATGAACGAACTGTCACATAAATGGTAAGAGAAACGTCACATTCGTCACATTCGGAGCGATTCTACTGTATAATCTACCTTATGAAAAAGCATTGGGGAAAACACATTATGAAAAGCTATTTTAAAAAACACACTACACTGATTCTTGCCATGAGTATGCTCATGGCTTCCTGCCTTTCCTCCTGCGACGGCGCGGATAAGGAAAATTCGGACGGAAACACTTCGGAAAACGGGAAGACCGCTTCTTCGTCCCCCGGCAAAATGGTCGTCCGCGGCTACGATTTCGGCCCTTCTGTGGAAAAAGTGATCATCGATATCCCGGATGAGAAGAAAGATGCACTTACTGCGGATATGTTTTCGGTAAAAGAAGAGAAGAAGGATGGATCTTCTTCCTATAGTGATGAGAGAAAAGTGAAGGATGCCTTCTATTCCGATGCGGAAGGGAAGAAAGTAGACCTTTCCTCCTATAAGGAAAACCTCTATCTTACGGTCGAGCTGCAGGACCATCCCGATGAGGGCCTGCTCTTATACTTTGATAACTACACCTCCTCGAATCACTGGTTTTCCGACTATTCTGTAACAGTGTTACAGAGCGGGGAAGTGCTCTCTTATGTGACGGAAATGGACTTCCCGGAACTGAATCGGGTCGACACGAAGGGTTCTTTTACCGGATCGGAAGGACACACTTTCTCCTATGCTGCCTATGAACCTGAAAATGCCACGGCAGAGAATAAACGCCCCTTAGTCATCTGGCTCCATGGCGGCGGAGAAGGCGGCACCGATCCGACGACGACCGTCTATGGAAATGAAGTCGTCGCACTTTTCAGAGATGATTTCCAGACCGTGATGGACGGCGCCTATGTCCTCGTACCGCAGTGCCCGACGGCCTGGATCGAGTTTGCCGATAACGGGAAGAACTGGAATGAGAATGCCGGCTGCGACTCCATCTACGTAAATGACCTGATGGAGCTGATCGAAAAGTTTGCTGATACCCATCACGTGGATAAGGGGCGGATCATGCTCGGCGGCTGCTCAAACGGCGGCTACATGACGATCGATCTTCTCATGAACTATCCTGGGAAATTCGCGGCGGCCTATCCGATCTGCGAGATCTTGGATCCGGAGGGACTTCCGGAGGATAGGATCAACGCCTTAAAGGACGTTCCGATGTGGTTCGTCTATGCCGAAAACGATAAGACCGTTATCCCCGCAGTTTACGAAGAACCCCTGATCGCAAGGTTGAAGGAAGCCGGCGCAAAAGACCTGCACTCGTCCGTTTTCCAGGACGTGCATGACACAAAGGGATATCTTCAGGAGGATGGTCAGCCGTACCAGTACTACGGTCATTTCTCCTGGATCTATTTCTTCAACGATGAATGCACCGACGGAAGCCTTAGCCTCTGGCAGTGGCTCTCGGATAAATAAGCGCCGGAACGGATCTTTTCGAACGGAAGAATTATCCCTCCTGACCCGTTACTTTCACCGATTTCATGGCATCTTCCCACGAGGTGGAAGTGCCCCATTTATCGGAACTGAAGTAGAAGCGGATCATATTCTCGATTTCCGTGATCTTGGCCATGAACTCCGGTGACAGCTCGCTGGGAGATGTGCCGGTGAGCGCGCAGAGCATCATGTACTCGTAGGTCAGAAGACGGTCGTTCTCCGGAGAAGCCAGTGCTCCCGCTGAAAGGAAATACGCTGAATCGTCTTTTTTGAAGCTCTTGGAAAGCGTCTCCATATCTTCGGTATGAAGATACGATGATCCTTTCGGATTCAGCGCCTGCCAGCTCGTATCGCTGTACGTCACTTCGTCAAAGAAGGCATTTCTGTTCTTCATGATGTTTTCCGTCTGATGCCAGATATCGCAGATCAGCTGGCAGGCAATGTCGCCTGCGGAAGGGAAATACATATTCTTGATCTCATATGCACCGGGATATCCCTGTACGCGATCGAGGCCGACATCGACATAGAGCATCAGGAAATTCTTGTTCTTCAGGAAAAGATGCGACGGGTTATTGTATTCGAAGTTCCCATAGTAAAGGCAGATCGCCACCCCCGTATAATACTTGAAAAGGAACCGCTCCAGATAGTCTCTCGGATAGATCGACAGCACTTCTTCGATCTGGTCGAGTGCATTGCTGATCATATCCGGATCATAGGCGATAATGTCATCGAAGTAGAGTGCACCGGAAGGCGTCAGATCGCCAAACCAGACTTCTATGCCGTACGTAAATGCGATGTCTTTTGCCCGGTCATAAAGTCCGGAAAGACTGCCGTCACTGCCTTTCATCTTTAGATCATGTGCAGACGAATTATCCTGCATCTGCGAGGCGACAAAGTCTTTTCCTTCCTGAGAAGCATCCGAAGGAAGTTTTTGGGGTTTCTCGATGGCCTCCGGGACCCAGTTGTCGTAAACTTCGAAATTCAGAATGGTATTCGTAGTAAAGTCGAAGTCCATGATCACGGCCTTCGGGACCGTTTTCCCATTCTCTTTTACATAGAAAAGACCTGTCAGTTTGAGTTCCCCGTCAACGAAGGCCGGGGACGGCGGGAGAAGAAAGCTCATGCCTTCCGAAGAGTAGCCTTTTTCTTCTCTGATCCTCTTCAGGAAAGATTTTTCCTCGCTTTCTGAGAATCTTTTGAGTGTGTTTGTAAACTCCTTGTAGGAAGAGGGGATAACTTTCAGAAGATCATCTTCCATCGTGGCCAGGATCCGGCAGAAGGCAGCGTCCTTTTCGTAGTCCGGTCCGATCTTGTTGATATAAAGACGGATGAGCGCTTCCTGCGGATCCATATAGTTTTCAGGATCCGTAATTTCGCTCCGATCGCCCATCTTCTCCATCACGTGATAAAGCTTTACGATCTCGTCATCAGTGAATCCGTTATCCATAAGAAGTCCGACGAAGAGCGGATCGGTCTCATGGCTGAAGAAGTATTCTTCCACCATGTCGCTTCCGAAGATATACTCCAGTGCGACCAGAAACTGTTCGGCGACGATGTAGGCACCGGTTTCCGGTGCGTGCGTGAAATATCTGGAATAGAAGAGCTCGGAACCTCCCTCAACCCAGTAGGCTGCATGTAGGAACTCCTTGTCCTCATCGTCTGCCGTTTGTTCATTCGAAAAAGCGTAACAGTAAGTGGGCATTCCATCGATGCAGTAGTCGATGAAATGTATGAGTTCGTGATACACGCCCGTAGCTTTGAGCTCTGCCGGACTCGGGTCGTAGGCGCTTGCTAAGATCTGGATCTTGTTCGGGCCAGGCAGGAATCCGCCCCATGGTTCGGGATTATTCGATTTCAGAAACTCGAATGCAAGATTGTTGACCTTTCGAAGGAAGTACGATTCATTCTCGTTTTTCAGGTGATCTGCGACGATCGGGAACAGTTTATACATATAGCAGTCAAAGTCGAGAAGATCCGGATTTCCTGCTACCGCATCCGCATACCTGAGGAAAAGAGAATACTTCCCGCGAAGATCTTCTTCGGAAAGCCCGACAGTTTTGGCGATCTCCTGTGCTCGGGGCTTTGCTTCGTCATCTGAAAGAGGCTCCGTTTCGCTTGGCTCTTCTATCTCCTCTTCCGTCTCTGACTCTTCTTGCGTTGCATCCCGAAATGCCTTACTGGCGCTGGCCCTGGACGCCTGTTCCTCTTTTTCCTTTTTCGTCTTTTTTCTCGTGCAGCCGCCTAATGCAAGCGATGAGAAAAGAAGTGCAAACATAAGAAAAATGCACTCCAGCCGAACCAAAAATTTCCCTGATCTGCCACCTTGTTTCATACCCCGGATCTCCTTTTCTTTCCAACCATAAATCTTCTGGACACTTTCGCCGCGACCTTGTAGGGAAGGGGAGAAAGTGCAGCACTTGCCTCTTTTAGTTTTTCCCGGATCGGAATGCTCTGCGGACAGTGGGTCTCGCATTTCCCGCACCCGACACATCTCGACGCATCGGCCGGCTCGAGCCGGAGCGCGATGGTCTGATAGTATTCTTTTCTTCCCGAGCTTTTCTTCTCGGAATACATATGATTATAGCAGGAGAAGATACCCGGGATATCTACTCCTCTCGGGCACGGCAGACAATACTTGCAGCCCGTGCATCCGACTTTCGTGTTTTCGTTGATGTAGCCGCGGATCTTCGATATCATGGAAAACTCCATATCTCCCCATGCGCCTGCCTCGGCAGAAGATGCGATCCTGGCATTTTCCTCGATCATCGGGATCGAATTCATTCCCGACAGCACGCAGGTGATCTCCTTCTGGTTCCAAAGCCACCGGAACGCCCATTCCGCCGGCGTCCACCCATGAGGATCCGAAGCGATCTCTTTTTTCGCCTTTTCAGGAAGAAGATCCACGAGCTTTCCTCCCCGGAGCGGCTCCATGATGAATACCGGGATCCCTCTCTTATATGCTTCCGCGATGCCGTCTTTCCCGGCCTGTGAATTCTCATCCATGTAGTTATACTGCACAAGGCTCAGCTCCCAGGAATATGCCGAAAGGATCTTCAGATACATTTCCGTATTTCCGTGAAAAGAAAAGCCCACGTGGCGGATCTTGCCTTCCGCCTTCTTTTCTTCGATCCATTCCGTAACTCCGAGGGACAGGAGTTTTTCCCACTGCGCGATATCCGTCATGTGATGGAAAAGATAGTAGTCGAGATAACTTGTCCGAAGACGCTTTAATTCCTCGTCGAGATATTTATCGAGGTCCTCGCGCTTTTTGACAAGATACTGTGGAAGTTTCGTAGTCAGCGTGATCTTTTCCCGAAGAGCATGCTTTTCGAGGATCCTTCCGACGGTATCCTCACTTCCGGGATAGATATAGGCGGTATCAAGGTACGTGATCCCGAGATCGACCGCACGGAGGATCTGTTCCTCCGCCTTTTCAAAATCGATGCTCCGGCCTTTGGTGCTAAAACGCATACAGCCGAAGCCCAGGATCGGAAAACCATTACGCGTATTCATAGAAGATGCCTCCATGTGCTGAAAGAAAACCACGACCGTCAGATTCATTATACTATACGCGCGTATAAGAAGAACAAGCGGAAATCTACCATTTTTCAGGTCATCACACTATAATGAAAAAGGGTGGCCGGCAAAAGGTGTAAAATAGGTAGGGGGATAGAAACGGAGAGGTATTATGAGTAATAGCGCCGAAAGTAGGAAGTTTAGGCTCCGGCACGAGAATATGTGGGCCAAGATCGCCATTTTACTTGCTGTCCTGTTTTGTATGGTCACTCTGATCATGCAGGTGACCCTGCTTATGATCGTAAGCTTAGTCATTTTCTTCCTGACTGTACTGTGGTTTGTCCTGGATCTGATCGTGGGGGCATCCATTGTGGTAAGTGATGACGAAGTTTCGATCAAACGGCTCTTCAGTAATAAGAGGATCGCCATCTCCGACATCGGCACGGTAGAAACGGAAGAATATACCCGAACGAGGAATCACCACACGGAATACCGCCTGAAGATGACGATGTTCTATGGTTCCGGCGAAAAGATCGTTCTTTCGGATAATGCTTCGACGACCGTAGGCCTGGCCGGGTTTATTTCCGGCGAGCGGGACAGACGCCCGTATGTGGATATCCCGCTTTATCAGGCATATATGCTCATAAAAGAAAAGAAGGAACAGCGGAAAGCCGGCTGATTCCCAGCCTTACGATCTCACCTCAAAAGGGTGAGATTTTTCTGTATGACAAAGTTCTCACTTTTCGAGGTGTATTACATGGTATTATGCCTGCGATAAAGAAAATAACTTGAAACATTTTATGGGGGAAAAGAGACTTATGAAACGTCGTGACAACAAGATTTCCAGCAAACTGATCACCGCATTGCTTATGGTCTGCATCTTTGGTTCTACAGCATGCTCGAAGTCGGATGACAAGAAAGAAGAAACGAAAAAAACTACTGAAACGAAGATCGAGGCGACAGAGAAGCCGGAGTCTGAAGAGAGCAAGGAAACGGAAGCTCCTTCCTCCGAAGATACATCTGCCACAGAAGGAAGTTCCGAAACTTCTGCTGATCCGGAAAGCTCCTCGGATGCTTCTGAATCGCAGGCGGAGACGACAGCTGAGCCGGAAACCGCAGATGTGGTACTTGGCGCCGGCAACATCGGAAACGGCGGATTTGCTACAGGTAACAGCCGCTATTCCTTCTATGTGATGCATCCGTCCGGAAAATCCCAGGTCACACTGATCCAGGAAGATAACGCTTCGGGCGAGAAGAAGGAACTTTATTCCGCGGATTCCATTGACTGCCTGAACCTGACATCCGATGCCCTCTATTTCCGTGAAGGCAAGAACGCGATCACCAAAGTGAGCCTTTCTGATGGTTCGGTAAAGAAGATCAGCGAAGGCCAGATCGCCAATCTGACAGTATATAACGACAATCTTTATTACAGCGAGAACAGCTGCCTCGTAAAGACGGCGCTGGACGGGAGCAATAAGGCGGTTCTTTTCGAAAAGCAGCAGACTGCAATGCCGGCAGATATTGCTTTCTGCATCACAAACGACAAGATCTTCTTCTCGGATCCGACGGACTTTGCCAACGGCGGATACTTCTTCGGATTCATCTACTCCATGGATCTCGATGGCAACGGCAAGACAGAACTCGGCATGACTCCGCATGCATGTAACGGAGAAACATTCTTCAGCGATGGCGAGTGGATCTATTTCTACGGAGATGCCGCAGACGGAAGCATAGCCGGATACCTCCGTGTGAAGATGGACGGCAGCGATATACGACAAGTCAACAGATACTCCCCGTGCTCCGAAAATTACGCGAACGGCAAGCTCTATATGGCTACATCTGACGGACTTTATGTCCTCGATAAGGACCTGATCCAGACACAGATCCTCTCGGAGAACATCGGTTCTGCGAAGTTCGTGATCGTGGGCGACAGCGTGTACTACATGGATGCTTCCGGAACGAAGACCATGCGAGCTTCTCTGGATGGCAGCAACAAGGTAGAACTGGGCTAATCACCTGGATTAAGATAAGAAAAGCAAGTCAGAAGACGCTGCGTGTGAAAACACGTGGCGTCTTTTCTTTGGCTAAAAGGAGAAATAACAGGATTAATTGACTATTCTAGTATAATGAAGTAGGTTTTTAGAAGAGCTGGGTATACTTTTAGGAGATAGACAGGATGAGAGATCCTTCCGCAGAGGGGAATAAAAAGACTTCCTTCAGGAATAGAGAGAATGTGGTCGTCTGGTTGATCGCATTCCTGTATTCCCTTGTGTTTATGTTTCAAAGTCCCCTTCATCCGTGGATCGGATCCGGATCAACTACGGATTCCAGTGTTTTCAGGACTGTGGCCTTCATGATGAAAAACGGCTATATGCCGTATCGGGACACCTTCGATCACAAAGGCCCGCTCCTTTATCTTCTGAATTATCTTGGCGAGAGTATCGCACCGGAACTCGGTATCTTTCTGATCGAGATCCTCTTCTTTACGGCTACTGTATTTGTCCTTTATAAGATCTCCCGACTGGTTTCTTCACCTGTCGCTTCGGGCTTTGTAACGCTTCTTGCGACCTCTCTTTTATTCACATATTTCGAAGGCGGAAACTTTACGGAAGAGTATGCGATGCCGTTTATCGCGACTGCTCTTTATATCTTCCTGGATTACCTTCTGAACGATCGGATCACCCGGCTCCGCCTGACCCTCTGTGGTCTCGGGCTCGGCGCCGTTCTTATGCTCCGCCCGAACATGATCGCTGTCTGGATCGTGTTTTGCGTGTATATCTTTATTCTTCTTCTGAAAAAGAAACAGTATAAGCAGCTTCGGGATACGATCCTTTTCTTTCTTCTGGGAATGACCATTGTGATCGTTCCGATCCTGATCTGGCTTTTCGCGCGCAAAGATCTTCCTTCTTTCTGGCAGGACTATATCGTCTTCAATTTCCGCTACTCTTCTTCGGAAGGCGGAAGAGCGACGTTCCAGGGCCAGGTAGAATCATTTCTGTACTATGCGCAGACGACCGTCTTCATTGTATCCGTCCTGAGTCTTCTTTTCCAGCTGAAAGAAAAGAAGGACCGGATCCTTCACGAATTGTATATCCTCCTTTTGTTTTTGAGTATCTGGCTTTCAGTCATGTCCGGCATGGCATATGGACATTACGGGATGATCCTCGTTCCCGCCGTGATCTATCCTCTGAGTCTTATGGTCCATAAACTGGAGATCATCGAGAAGAAGAGGGTAAGGATCGTGGCCTTTATCCTGGTGGCGCTGGTGGCTTTGGGCGGTCCACTTTACCCTGGATGGCATCGTCATTTGAAGACCATGAAGAAAGCCTTTATAACCAGAGATGAAAGAGATATCGAGAAGAACACGAATGTCCAGGCGATCCTTGCCTGTATTGAAGAAAATACATCGGAGAACGATAAAATTTCCGTGTTTGGAAACTATGACCTGATTCTTCTCGAGAGCAGGAGAATGCATGCCACAAGATATTCGTATCAGGATCCGATCGGCACCGTCATGCCGGAGATCATTGACGAATATCTGGAAGAACTGGAAGAAGACCTCCCGAAAGTGATCGTGGTGGAGAAAAACAAGATCTCACAAAGACTATATACGTTCCTGCTGACACACGGATACACACTCATGTGGAGCGCAGAAGCAGGTAATATTGCCAGCGATTCTGTGTATGTGAGAGGGAAGTAAGAAGGTAGCCAAGCCGGTTATGCGATCGGGGAAGCCCCTTGTTTGTTGTTATAAGAATGCGTTACGGCACGTTCTTATGCAAATTCCTCATTATTTTCTTTATCAATTCTTTACCTTCTTTTGACGATGTTTTTACCTTCTGCCGATAGAATAAAGACATAAAGACAAGGGCAGGACACCGAAGGAAATGACAACTAGGAATAAGAAAACTGCCGAGATGAAATAGCATGACCCACTACTCATAATATACCACCCTCTAACGAAGAAGACCCGGAAGTGAGAACCGGGTTTTCTTTTGCCGTTTTTTCTTGTGTATAATAGGCGGGGAGGATACTATGACTACTCTTTACTTCGTAAGGCACTGTCTGCCGAATACCAATAACCACGACGATCTGACCAGAGAGATCTCCGAGCAGGGAATGAAGGATCGAAAACTCGTCACTTCGTTCTTCCGGTAAAGACATATCCGAAGAAATAACGGTATTCCCTGAAAAAGAATGGAAAATACATCAATTTCTGTTAAGATATCTTACAGATGAATATATCATTTGGAGGAGAAATGAGTATATGATCAAGTGTGTGTATTGTGGTAAGGAAAACTATGACGGGCTGAAGTACTGCACCGATTGCGGCGGCGCGCTTCCGCAGGCACCGCAGCCGGCACCAATGAATAATTCTGCACCGAATCCGGCGGCTCCGAATTCGGCTGCACCGAATCCTTCGGCATATACTGCCGCACCGATCCCGCAGAGTGTTCCGATGTCAGTGCCGATGGGCGCTTCCATGAATATAAACGGTCCGGAGACGAATTTCCTGTGTCTGGCCGGCATGATCGTTTCCCTGGTATCGATCCTGTGTTGCGGCATCACGGCGATCTTTGGATTTATCCTCTCCCTGATCGGCCTGATCATGGCGATCAAGAGAGAAGAGAAAGGTAAGGGTATGGCGATCACCGGTATCGTGGTCTCCGTACTTCTTATGCTGGTCATCGTTATCTTCTTCGCGGCCGGCGGCTATGATTCCCTGAAAGAAAGTGTTCAGGAGAACCGAAAAGAGAGAGAACAGGAAAAGACAGAAGATATCGCCAAAGACATCGTCAAAGAAAGCTGGATCGAGATCCACAGCGATTCTTATCTGGAATTCGGAAAGAAAAAGACATTTAAGTATTATAGGGATTCTTCCGATCTTTCAAATAATTACTACGAAGGCACTTACAAGCTCTATATCGGGCAGGAGGCGTTCGATTATATCACGGAAGACCTCTCGGAATACGGCATGACGGCCGAGGAGCTCAAAGACGCCATCAGGCGGGGCGACGGCTATGAGATCTCGAACCTTGTCTGCTTCGTGATGGAGAATAAGACCTGCATGATCGATGGCGAGAATACGCTGGATAAGCCGGTATCGACGCCTTACTTCGGATTCTATCTGACGGATAAGAAGCATTCCGTTCTGGATCTTGCGAACATGAAGACCGCGACCTATTATACTTTTGTTCCGGAAGATGAGGTGGACGACACGTATGCAGACAAACTGCATAAGTAATATCCGAAAAGCGGGGTAAGGAGGCATTGGCATGGAATATTTAGAATTGCCGGTAGGTTTTTTTCTCGGCATCTTCGCGTGTCTGATCGCGATAAGTGTGCTGTTGTTTATTACAGCATTGATCTCGGTCCTTTTTCTCGTATCCCAGGGTGCGGAATGCCGGCATTTTCATTACCTGATCTTTAAGGTGGAAAAGGAACTGTATTCCGAGGATCCGGAAAAGAACGGTCACTATGTCTTAAAGAAGAAAAAGTATACAGGATTCCCGAATTTTCTAGTTCTTCGAGGCAAGCTTTCGTACGAAGAGATGGTGAAAAAAGATTCCTTCGTCAGCTTTCTCATCTTCCCGTTCGTGGCCGCGCTTACAGCGCTGATGATCTATCTGACGATCATTGCAGGAAACTTCTATCTGCGTATGTTCCTAGTCGGCACTTCGGTCGGTTGCTGTTTGTATCTCCTTATACACATCAAGACGATTATTGACGGAAGATCCGACGAAACGACTCTTCGCAAATATACGGTGAAGAAGACCCAGGAATTTCTGCAGGCCGGGCTGGAGGCGGTCGATCTACCGCCGCTTTCCGAACTTTCTTATGAGAAAGCAAACGATATGGAAAAACTCATGTATCTCAATCTTAGGTATGTCAAGGCACAGATCATGAACGATCTTCCGGTCCTTGCAGAATGCGCGCATGAGATCGAAAATCTGAACATCAATGCGCTTCTTCTGGATTACCGTTTTCACAGGAACGCGATGCTGATGGACTACTATTCTTTCCGCGAGAGGAATGCGCTGAAGGCTACGGAGTTCTATGAGGCAAGTAAAGAAGAGATCGAGAAGGATATGGACTGTAACGGCAGAAGAAAACTTGCCTACTATAAGTACTATGTCCTCCATGATGTCCCCGGAGCCAAAACCTGTGTGGAGCAGGGGCTCGAGGCGCTGAAAGTAATCGATCCTTCCAGAACGGAAGCGGAACTTAAATTCGAAGAGAATATGCTTCTTTACCTTAAGGGGGTAATTGAAAATGAAACGTAATTCCGTAAAAAGAACACTCAGTATGGTGCTTACGGCCGTGATGATAAGCTCGCTTCTTTCGTCCTGCAAGGTGAACCGGAAGAAGGACTTTTCGGCCAAGCCGGAAGATGACGGGGAACAATACGGCATGAAGTATCCGGAAACAACGGATGATCCCTGGACGACGACGATCTGTCTCGATAGCGACTTTGAAGGCGATCTGGTCGCCAAAGGGGCATATCTTTATGTGCACTGCTATGTGGATCCGGATGCTTTGCCGGATGACATCGATCCGACGGATAAGAAGGATATCCCGCTGAAGCTTTATATGTTCGACTGGAATGAAGACTATGCCTGGAACAAGAAAGCCGCGATCGTAAAAGAAACGGGAAGACTCGAGTTCTCCGGCGATGATCTGGTGATGTACGTATATACTTTCAGTCTTCCGAAGAAGGCAAATTACGGAATGTACACGATCGCGATGGTCAGAGAAGACGGAACGGTCGACTGTACCTATGACTTTGAGGTATCTAAGAAGGCAAGGGAGACCGAAATGCCGCCGACAGTAGCGGAGAAGCCGGTGATCTACCTCTATCCGGAAGAGACGATGGATATATCGGTCAGGCTTGACCTTCAGGGAGAGCTTGCCTGCTCGTATCCGGAATATGGAAACGGGTGGAATGTGACCGCATCTTCCGACGGGAAGATCTACGATAAATCCTCGAAAAGAACCTACGACTATCTTTTCTGGGAAGGTCGAAGCGCTCTTATCCCGAATGACTTTAAGAAGTCGGTATGTGTTGCTTCCGAAGATTCGGCCGCTTTCCTCGAAGAGTACCTTACTGCCTGCGGATTAAATGACCGTGAGATCGATGATTTCATCTCCTACTGGCTACCGAGACTTCAGGCACATCCTTATAATCTCATCTCTTTCCCGACGGAAGAATATAGTGAGATCGCAGGGCTCGATGTCATTCCGAAACCGGATACCGTGATCCGTGTATATATGGTCTTTAAGGGACTGGAAGAACCGGTGGGAATAAGTCCGGAAAACAAGCTGAAGATTCCTTCCGAAAAGAACCGCTCCGGCTTCACTGTCGTCGAGTGGGGCGGATCGGAGATCCAATAGAAAACACAGTGCATTAAAAAGAAGACCGCACCTTCCGATGCGGTCTTTTCTTTACATCTGTGAAACGTAGAGGTGGTAGTAATCGCCTTTTTTCGCCATGAGCTCATCGTGCGTGCCGCATTCCGTGATGCCGCCGTGATCGATATACATGATCTGATCGCAGTTCTTAATGGTCGAAAGACGGTGCGCGATGATGAACGATGTCCTTCCTTTGAGCATATTATCGAGACCCTTCTGAAGAGATCTTTCTGTCTGCACATCGATACTGGAAGTCGCTTCGTCGAGGACCAGAAGTGCCGGATCCGAAAGAAGTGTTCTTGCAAAAGAGATGAGCTGCTTTTGCCCCTGTGAGAGGGAAGAGCCGCGCTCTTTGACTTCCGTCTTATAGCCATTTGGCATTCTCGTGATGAACGCGTCCGCGCATACCGAACTGCTCGCCGCGCGGATCTCTTCTTCGGTGGCCGTAAGCTTGCCGTAGCGGATATTATCCTCGACCGTTCCCGAGAAGATGAAACTGTCCTGCAGCATGATGCCCATCTGCGAGCGCAGCGAATGCAGCGTCACATCAGAGATGTCCTGACCGTCGATCAGGATCTTCCCGGAATCAAGATCGTAGAAACGGGAGATGAGGCTGACGATCGTGCTCTTTCCGGCACCGGTCGGACCGACGAGCGCGATGCTCTGTCCGGGCGAGACCTTAAAGGAGACATGGTGCAGGACTTCTTTTCCTTCCTCATAGGAAAAAGATACGTCCCTAAATTCCACTTCGCCTTTGATGTCGGGCATTTCGACGGTCCCTTCTTTATCCTTGACCCCGACCGGCTCGTCGATGGTTTCGAAGATACGCTCGAGGTAGGCCATGTTGTTGATGAAGTTATTAAAAATGTTGCCGAGGTTCATGATCGGCTGCCAGAAGCGGGCGGCATAGCTTGAAACGGCGACGATCGCGCCTAAGGTCTCCTGCCCCTCGGAAAAGAGGATCAGTCCGACGACGAAGATGGCGCCGCGGACGAAGACGGAGATGCTGTCGATGCCCGGCCAGACGAGGTTCGTATACCGCAGAGCGCCCATCCAGGTCGTCCGGCAGTCATCCGAAAGACCTTCGAAGATCTCCGCGTTTTCTTCTTCCCTGGCGAAGATCTGCGTGATCTTCGCGCCTACGATGTTTTCCTGCAGATACGCATTCAGGTTCGAGTTTTTGTTCGAGACCATCTGCCAGGCCTTTCTCTGCTTCGTCTTGATCCAGAACATGAAGACCATGAGGATCGGGACGCCGACGATGACGACGAGCGAGAGCTTGACGTCGGTCGTAAACATGAAAGCGACGATGAATACGAGGTTGATGATCTCGAGGATCGCATTGATCAGACCATTGCTCAACATGTCGCATACGGAGTTGACGTAGTTGACGACACGGATCAGGATCTTGCCGTGCGGACGGTCGTCGTAGTACTGGAAAGGGAGCTCCTGAAGATGCCCGAAAAGATCTTTTCGGATATCGTATACGATGTCCTGGGACATCCGCTCCATGATGTGCGACCGGATCGTATAAAAGAGGATGCTCACGGCATAGGCGAGGATCAGAAGAAGCAGAAGACGGTGGAGCATCGGCTTATCTTTGTTCGGGATGACGACGTCGAGGGCTTCCTTGGTGATCTTCGGGGCGCAGAGAGCCGCCATCGCGCCGAGAGCACTTAAGATCAGGGCGATGGTCATCTTCACCGAGTACTTCTTGATATAGACCCAGGCGCGCAGAAGGTGCTTCATGGAAAACGGCTCCTGCAGCGTCTCATCGACACGGTAGGTGTTGCGTCGGGATGTCGGCGGAATCTGGTTTTCCGGGTTCTGCTTCTTTGCTTTTGCCATTACCGGATCACCTCCTGTCCTGTCTGAAGTCGTACGAGTTCGGCATAGTAGCCGTTCTTTCTGATAAGTTCGTCATGCGTGCCTTCTTCGGAGATCTTCCCGTCCTGAAGGATCAGGATCTTATCAGCCTTTTTCGTGGTCGAGATCCTCTGCGCGATGATGATCTTCGTGCACGGGAAATCCAGTTCCGAAAGACTCTTCTGGATCTGTTTTTCGGTCTCCATATCGACGGCCGAGGTCGTGTCATCGAGGATCAGTATCGACGGGCGGATCGCCAGCGCGCGGGCCAGTGAGATTCGCTGTTTCTGTCCGCCGGAAAGACCGACGCCGCGCTCACCGACGATGGTGTTATACCCGTCGGGCATTTTCGAGACGAATTCGTCTGCGGCGGAATATCTGGCAAACTTCACGACGTTTTCTTTCGTGAGGTTACTGTCGCCGTAAGCGATGTTTCCGTCGATGGTATCCGAGTAGAGAAGCACGTCCTGGGTGGCCATGCCGATGCTGGTGCGAAGCTGCCTGAGCTTTAAAGTATTTACATTCAGATCATCGACAAGGACTTCGCCGGAAGTCGGCTCATAAAAGCGCGGGATGAGCTGGATGAGAGATGTCTTTCCACATCCCGTTTCGCCCATGATGGCGATCGTTTCTCCGGGGTTGGCGACGAAGCTGATGCCCGAAAGGACCGGAAGGTCCGAATCCTCGTAGCGGAAACTGACATCTTTAAACTCGACTTTCCCGATGAACCGGTCAGGATGGTCGATGGCATCAGGAGCATCCACGATCGAAGGCTTGCTATAGTAGATCTCCATGACCTTATCGGCGGCCGCGGAGAAGCGCTGGAACTCGTTTAAGATATTGCCGAGAAGACGCATGGGGTTGGCGATCGCCCACATGAGGCCCGAGAAGGCGACATATTCACCCATGGTCATTTCGTCCTGCATAAGGAGCGTGCCGCCGACCCAGAGGAGCACGACGGGCAGAAGGTTCGCGCAGGTCTCGACGAAGGGGAAGAACTTGACCCACACAAGGCGTGTCTTCTTATTCGTCTCCGCATAGTCGCGGTTGATCTCATCGAACTTATCGATCTCGTGATCCTCCCGCGAGAATGCCTTGACGACGCGGTTGCCGGAGATGTTCTCCTGTGCCGCGGTATTCATCTGCGCATGCTTTTCACGAAGGAGCTGGTGCATCGGTGCGACCTTCTTTCGGAAGGTGAATACGATCACGAAGATGACCGGCGCGAGCGCCAGTATACAGAGCGCCAGCTTGACGTTCATGGAGAAAAAGTAGATCGATACCGCGGTAAAGAGCGCGAAGCATTCGATGATCATGCGGATGACCCAGGCGATATTGTGCCGGACCGCATCGAGGTCGCCGGTCAGGCGGGTCATGAGATCGCCGGTCCGGTATTCGTTATAAAAATGCATGTCCTGACGCTCGATCTTTTCGAAAAGAAAATTACGGATGCGGTAGAGTGCTCTCTGGGAGACATGCTCGTATGCCATGCAGTCGAGATAGACGATGAGGGCGCGAAAAATCGTGATGCCGATCATGGCGGCGATCAGGGTATAGAACTCGGAACGGTGGGCGTCGAAGTTCGCGCCCGCATTTTCTCCTGTCAGAAAACGGTCGACGATGAGCTGGGAAAAGAAAGGAACAGTCAGCTGCAAAAAGTTATAAAGGACCGTACCGATCATGGCGATGATCAGCATGCCGCGAAGTCCTTTTATATTGTCCCAGATCCAGCCGATCTTGCTTCTTGGAAAACGCTTTTCCCTCATGATTATCCTAAGCACCTTTGCCGAGATTTACAGGATTCATTGTAGGCTTCGGGGAAGATGATTTGTTCTGTGATTTTGCCCACTTGTTTCCCCATTTTGCCGTGTTGTGATTCTGTGAAAAAAGTATAACACTTCCCTCATAGAGAGAAGTGTTACTGTTAGTATAAGGTGTTATGTACAGATATTTTCGGAAAGCTCCTTTCTTATCTTTCCTGTATAACTATACTTGCGCGGTTCTGGATGTTCTTGCAGACATCTTCGACGGACCGCTGGTCGAGGAAGAAGGCAGGAGCCTCTTCCAGAATGATGTTTAATATATCGCTGTCGTAGCATTCGATCTGGCTGATGCCTTCGATGATCTTCTTAAGTTCATCGGCCTTTTCCTTCGTCAGGTGAAGAAAATTATTGAGATCGCCTGCCATATCCGGATTGGTCCTGGCTTCTTCCTGCAGTTGTTTGTAGTATTCTTCACTGACTTCCATTTCCGTCTCGCAGTTTGCGGCAAAGGCATTTCTGCTTACCGGGAAATGCCCGGAATAGAAACTGAATCTGGTCTGGACATCTTCCTTCAGGAAGTCTTTGATGAACTCCCAGGCGAGATCCGGATTCCCGGAACTTGCCGAGATCGACATCGTGAGATCGCCGTTGGCGGAAAGTCCGATGCCGGAAGAAGAGGGGATCCCGGCCAAAGTCACGCCGTCTCTTTTGGCGAGGTATAATGCCAGGGCATAGGAGTCGAGAGAGTAGATGGTCGTTGAACAGGCGGCCACGGTTCCTTCCCTGAAGAGAATGTCATCGTTTATAAGGAACCCGCCGTCCATGATGGCATCCGAATTTCCCTGACTGTTCAGCTTTCCGTACTTTTTGACAGCCTCTAGCAGCGCTTTGAATTCTTCGGATTCAAAATCCACTTTCTGGTTCTGATGGTCGATGAAGTGAGACATCAGGTGAGGGAGCCAATCTTTCAGAAGGCTCTCACAGCTGTTCGAGGAAAGGAGCTGGGTGTTCTGCGGAAGAGAAGACGCGATCGAATCCAGATCCGAGAAGGTCAGGCTCTTTTTCCCGCCGGTCAGTTTATTATTCAGGGCAAGGCCTTCGATCGAGAAGGTCAGAGGGATCGCATAGAGCTTGCCGTTGTCTTCGAAAGCGCGGAAGATGTTATCGAAATACTCCTCGCGATGGATGGTGCTGTCCGCATCAAGATAGGTGTTGAGATCTAAAAGGATGTCATCGTTAAAGAACTGGGACGCCTGAGAATACCCGACCAGGATGTCCGGGCCTTTTCCGGAAAGAATATCCAGATTGAGTTTCTCGATGCTCTGATACTGCCCGTTCTCATAGTCTTCCGGGCTGAAGATAAACGCATCTTTATCTCCGTAGTAGTCATAAAGCTCGAGTCTTACCGGTTTTGCCGGATCGAGGTTATATTCGAGAAGATGCTCTAAAAAGTCTTCGTTGGTATAGCCGTTCGTGCCGAGTGTAAGGACTGTCTTTCCGGCATGCGGGTTCTTATCGGCTTTTTTAAGATCGACGACGAAGACCTGCCTGATCTCGCCCGCTTTTTTATCCATGTCGGAACGGCCTTCCATATCCGGAGCTTTTTCCTGGAAGAAAAGCATCTCATTTTCGGAGATGATGCGGGCGCCCTCGAGGGTAAGGCTTGCGGAGTTGATGTCCGTATCGTTCCATGAGAGGATCTGTGTTTCTTCCATCTTGATCGGATCGTACTTGTTGATGCCGTTACTGTCTAAAGTGAAGCAGTCCTTATCGCCCTGAGTGAGGTTATAGAGCGTACGATCGGTCTTGATCGGCTGGCCCTTAAGTTTTCCGGCTTTATCGTCGTATTCCTGGATATACATCTCTTCTCCGTCAGAAGTAAGACGCGGGACCATCGCATACCATGTTCCGCCGCTGCAGATCATGCCGCCGTTTAACTGCTCGTTCTTTTCTTCCGAGATGAGTTTTCCTTCTTTATCGAGAAGGTAGATCTTTCCGATGCTGGAGAGCATGATGTTGCCGCTTTCTGTTACATGCATACTTGAACTATAAAGAGGATCTTTGATCGAAAGAGTGATGTCTCTTACTTTTTCACCCGTGGAAGAGAGGACGAAAAGTATCGGCACGGAGGAGCAGTCGTCCCAGTTATATTTACTGGAGAAAACGAGGATCTCCCCGTTCGGAAGAGGGAATGCGCCACTTAGTTCCGCATTCGTTTCCAGGTTTACGGTAGTTAAGGGATTTCCCTGAAGGTCGAAAAGCTGCATCTTGTTGCAGCAGTATTCTTCAGTGATCCTGGTGTATTCTTCCGACTGCTTTTCGTCATATAAATTCAGGGAATCCAGTTTCTTCTGGATGTCCTTCGGGATCTCATACTGGATGAACATATTCGCGAGGATGCGGTCGCCTACGATCTTATGGGAAGTGATCTGGTAGTAGGAGAGTTTCTTGCCTTCGGGGGCGTCCACTTTAAGCTGTTCGGCAGAAACGTTAAAATACGGGTCGCTTTCTTTGATGACTCTTCCGGATACGGATTTTTTTGCATCGGAGGAAGATCCGCCGCTTCCGCTGCCTTCGTCTTTACTTTCTGCAGCATTGCCGTTGGCACCGGAATTGCTGTCGCCCCCGTTTCCGGCTTTCTTTTTGCATGCGGCAGAAGAAAAAACGATGCCGAGCGAAAGTGCCAGCGCGAGGGTGCTTTTGAGAGATTTCTTCATGTTGACCTCCGTGGATGGGATGTGAATTGTCATTCATCATGATCTTTTGACAATTTCATTTTCGCATCAACTTATGACGAAGTTATGACGAAGCGGTGAGAGATTCGTCATTTTGCATCGGAAAATAAGAAGGTCATATCCTCAGAAGATGAAATTGACGTAGATCTTCCATGTCTTATTGAGGTCGCCGACGACACGCATGACGTGGAAACTGTAGAAGAAGTCGATGACCATAAGCACGAATACTGCTACGAAGACCCTTCTGCCTCTTTTTGTCATGTGGTTGTGAAGGAATTCCATCACAGGCTCATAGCAGAAGTACATGAAGAAGGTGATGATCGCCGAGAATCCGAGGCTTGTGAAAAGACTCGTATAGCGGGTCAGATGCATCGGAAGGCAGGTATAGTCCCAGTAGTAAAAACCGCAGACCTTTTCGACCGTAAAACCGAGGGCGATCTCGCCGATCGATACGAGAAAAAATACGATGGAATAATAAAGCAGGAAATGTCCTTTTTTCGGAGTGCCGAGGAGAAGATACATCCCGACGACCGCGACGCCGTAGCCGAGAAGAAACGGCAGGTTCATGTTGCGGTTATCGATGAAGCCGCTTCTCGTGAGCATCCAGAAATTCTCGACGATGAATCCCAGAAGCGAAACAAGCGCCGTCATCGCGAAAACTTCCGGCAGATCATAGATCTTCGGTCTATAGAATAATTCGTCTTTTCTCTTCCAGATGATCTCCATCTGAAGCACCCCTTCTTCTTTTTTACTACGATCCCTACCTGCACTTTAGTACTTTTTGAAGCGGGATTCAAGGCAAAAAAGGAAGACTTTATTATTTCTTTAACATGTGCATATAATGAGAGAAAAAAACGACCAGCAGCTACGGGGAATTTGACCATGAAAAACCGATTCAGATTAGATGATGTGACAGTGACCGATCCTCTTTGGATCGAAGCGGCGGAGAAGAACAGAAAGTTTCTTTCAGAGATGGATCCCGAAAGAGTGCTCTCGGGTTTTAAAAAGACCGCCGGGATCAAGACTACTTCTAAGCCATATGGCGGGTGGGAGGACAGTCTTATCGCAGGTCACGCCGTCGGACATTACTTCTCGGCGCTGGCGATGAGAATTGCTTCGCTTCGTGGCGAAAAGAACCGTAAAACCGAGCTTTGTAACAGTGTTACAAAAGCAAAGACGATCGTAAACGGGCTTCTGGAATGCCAGAAAAAGACCGGATCGGGCTTTCTTTCTGCCGCGACCGTGCAGGATAAGAAAAACCCCGAGATACAGTTTGATGTTCTGGAAGGAAAGGCCGAAGGGCAGCAGTGGGTCCCCTGGTATGCGCTCCATAAAGTCCTGCAGGGCCTTATCGATCTATGGAAATATGCAGATATCGATGGCGCGGAGGAAGCCGCGTGTAACTTAGCCGACTGGGTCTGCTCCCGCGCACTTTCCTGGGATCAGCAGATGAGAAGAAAAGTCCTCTCCGTCGAGTACGGCGGCATGAACGACAGCCTCTATCAGCTTTACTGCCGGACCCAAAAGGAAGAATACTTAAAGGCCGCGGAGGTCTTCGATGAACCGGAGCTTTATTCGGATCTTCTGAGTTTTAAAAACCGCATGCGGGGTGTGCATGCCAATGCGACGATCCCGAAGATCCTCGGCTACCTGATGGGGGTTCAGGCTCTTGAGATCGCGGGCAGATCCGGCGAAACGAAAAAGCGGATCGAGGTCGCGGAGAAGTTCTGGGATACCGTCATGAAAAACCAGACCTATGCGACCGGCGGCATCGGAGACATGGAGCATTTCTTCGCTGACGGCCTTCTTGACGGATCGAGGACCCAGTGCAATGCCGAGAGCTGCTGCTGTTACAATATGCTCAAGCTCTCGCAGGTCCTTTTCCAGATGACGGGAAAAACGAAGTACCCCGACTATATCGAGAAGACCCTCTGGAATGCAAAACTCGGTTCGGTCGGCCCTTCCGGCGGATATACCTACTTTAACCCGATGGCCACAGGCTACTACCGGCTTTATTCTTCTTCACACCCGAAGAGCAATCCTTTCTGGTGCTGTGTCGGCACGGGCCTTGAGGACTTTTCGAAGTTTTCCGATCAGATCTACTACTGCGAAGGGGAAAACATCTATGTCACGCAGTGGATTTCCTCGGATCTTCGGATCGGGGAAACGGTGATCCGCCTTCGCGTCGATTTTGAAAAGGGACATTTCTCGCTTAGTAGATCCGAAGATGGCGCGAACATCAAGATGCGCTTTCAGATCCGTATCCCGAAATGGATCAGGAAAAGATCCTCGCTCCTTCCGAAAGAGAAGGAGTATCTGGAAGTCGTCCTTTCCGATGGCGGGATGTATGCGATGGACTTTGAGATGAAGCTTTCGCTTCTTTCGCTTCCGGATAATCACGGGGCCAAAGGCTTTACTTACGGGCCTTTCGTTCTGGCCGTGCCGCTCGGAAACGAGAAGTGGGGGATCTCGGCGGGTGCAGGGATCGATGTCTTCGCTCCGGCCTGGAAGGTCGTCTTCGGAAGCGCCGTCCTGAGCGACATCACTTACGGGAAGACCCAGAAGGCGATCCTGGACAGAGAGTTCCTGACCCTTCCGGAAGACGAGAGCGAAGAGGACTTTGAAAAGCGATTTAAAAAGCATATCCGAAGAGAAAAAGACGGCTTCGTGTTAACGGGTCTTTTCGGTCCGGACGGAAAGACCCTCGATCTTCCTTTATTACCTTACTATAAGATGGGGGATCAGCGATACGGCATCTACTGGTATATCGGAAAGCAGGAAAATGTTTTCCGATCTGGAAAATTGTAATACAGGAAAACGCTTTTTCATCTTGTAAGTTTTCGGAAGGATTGGGATAATATTTCTATTAATTCAACGAGGTATGGCAATGAAGATACATGGCATCATGAAAATGTCGCTTCTGGATTTTCCGGGATATGTGGCCGCGACGGTCTTTCTCGGCGGCTGCGATATGCGCTGCCCGTTCTGCCATAACTTCGAACTTACCGACTATAACGCTCCGGCGATCTGGGAAGAGGCGGATCTTTTCAAGTTTCTTGATACGCGAAAAGGACTTCTCGACGGCGTCGCATTTACCGGCGGCGAACCGCTTCTTAGGAAGGACCTCCCCGAAGTGATCCGGAAGATCCGGGAGATGGGCTTTAAGATCAAACTCGATACGAACGGCAATCATCCCGAAAAGCTGATCGCGCTGGTGGAAGAGGGCCTGCTGGATTATGTCGCCATGGATATCAAGAATTCTCCGGAAAAATATCCGCTGACCTGCGGGGTGCCGGACTTTTCGATGGATAATGTGAAGAAGAGCGTCGATTTTCTTCTTTCGGGAAAAGTTCCTTACGAATTCCGTACGACAGTCGTGAAGAACTATCACACAAGAGAAGATATGGAAAATATCGGCAAGTGGATCGATGGCGCCGACAAGTATTTCCTTCAGGGATTCGTCGAAAGAGATACCGTTCCGGTCAAAGGTCTTTCTGCCTGTTCAGAAGAACAGATGAAGGTCTTCCTGGATATCGTAAAACCTTACGTAAAAGAAGCAGGTCTTCGCGGAATCTGACGAAAAAGTCAAATACGTAATTGAACTGTAAGGCACTATATGTTGTGTTTCAGAAATTTTTGCTCACAAGATATTGACTTTTAAACCCATAGTGTTAATGTATATATATCAGCCGAAAAGAGGGGTGACCGATGGCGCTTTGACCGTCAGGGTTATGACCATCGTGGGAGAGTATATTTCTGGAGGAATGACATTATGTACCGGGTATCAAAGAGAGATGGAGTTGTAGTAGAGTTTAATGTTTCGAAGATAAGTGCCGCTATTGAGAAGGCATTTGTTGCATGCAACAAGCAGTATCATCCGAGCGTGATCGACATGCTCGCACTTCGCGTAACGAGTGATTTTGAGGATAAGATCAAGAATGACGTGATCTCCGTAGAAGACATTCAGGACAGCGTCGAGAAGATCCTCTCCGAAGCAGGATATTCCGATGTCGCGAAGGCTTATATCCTTTACAGAAAACAGCGTGAGAAGGTCCGTAATGTTAGAAATACGATGCTCAACTACAGAGACATCGTAGATAACTATCTGAAGATCAACGACTGGCGTGTAAAAGAGAACTCCACCGTTACCTACAGCGTCGGCGGACTTATCCTTTCTAACTCCGGTGCGATCACCGCGAACTACTGGCTGACCGAGATCTACGATCAGGAAGTCGCAGAAGCGCATAGAAAAGCAGAGATCCACATTCATGACCTTTCGATGCTCACAGGTTACTGCGCAGGCTGGTCCTTAAAGCAGCTCATCCAGGAAGGTCTCGGCGGTGTCGTCGGTAAGATCACATCCGCTCCGGCAGGACACCTCTCCACACTCTGCAACCAGATGGTCAACTTCTTAGGTATCATGCAGAACGAGTGGGCCGGCGCACAGGCTTTTTCCTCTTTCGATACATACCTTGCTCCTTTCGTTAAGGTAGATAACCTTACACAGAAGGAAGTGAAGCAGTGCATCCAGTCCTTTATCTTCGGCGTCAATACTCCTTCCAGATGGGGTACACAGTCTCCGTTTACGAACATCACTCTTGACTGGGTCGTCCCGAAGGACATGCAGGACGAGAATGTATGGGTCGGCGGCAAGCAGCTCGACTTCACCTATGGCGAGTGCCAGAAGGAAATGGATATGGTCAACAAGGCCTTCATCGAGATCATGATCGAGGGCGATGCCAACGGCCGTGGTTTCCAGTATCCGATCCCGACCTATTCCATCACCAGAGACTTCAACTGGGATGAGACAGAGAATAACAAGCTTCTTTTCGAGATGACCGCGAAGTACGGCACACCTTACTTCTCCAACTACATCAACTCCGACATGGAGCCGAGCGATGTTAGATCCATGTGCTGCCGTCTGCGTCTCGACCTTCGTGAACTTCGTAAGAAGTCCGGCGGTTTCTTCGGATCCGGTGAGTCCACAGGTTCCGTAGGTGTAGTTACCATCAACCTGCCGCGTATCGCTTATCTTGCCAAGGATAAGGAAGATTTCTATAGAAGACTCGACCGTCTCATGGACATCTCCGCGAGATCTCTGAAGACGAAGAGAACCGTTATCACGAAGCTCCTCGATTCCGGACTTTATCCGTACACGAAGAGATATCTCGGCACATTCGATAACCACTTCTCCACCATCGGTCTGATCGGCATGAACGAAGTCGGCCTCAATGCGGCATGGCTCAAGAAGGATCTGACCAACAAGGAGACACAGGAATTTGCTGCAGAAGTCCTCAATCACATGAGAGAAAAGCTCAGTGACTATCAGGAGAAATACGGCGACCTTTATAACCTCGAAGCAACTCCGGCCGAATCTACGACCTACAGATTCGCCAAGCACGATAAGGAGCAGTTCCCGGACATCATCACCGCAAATGAGAATGGTACACCTTACTACACCAACTCCTCTCATCTGCCGGTAGGCTACACCGAAGATATCTTCTCGGCTCTCGATGTTCAGGACAACCTGCAGACCCTCTACACATCCGGTACCGTATTCCACGCTTTCTTAGGCGAGAAGCTCCCGGACTGGAAGGCCGCAGCGACACTCGTACGTAAGATCGCGGAGAACTACAGACTCCCGTACTACACGATGTCTCCGACATACTCTGTATGTAAGAACCACGGCTACATCACCGGCGAAGTCTATGACTGCCCGCACTGCGGTGAGAAGACCGAAGTCTATTCCCGTATCACCGGTTACTATCGTCCGATCCAGAACTGGAACGACGGTAAGGCCCAGGAGTATAAGGATAGAAAAGAATATAACATTTCTAATAGCAAGCTTTCCCACGACGGCCCGATCCGTATCGTGGAAGGATGCGGATCCTGTCACGAAGAGCCGATCCTGGTAGATGAGCCGATCAAAGACGAAGAGATCGTCGGACTTCCGGTCATGTATGTAAAAGATCACTGCCCGAAGTGCAAGGGTGCAGAGCAGAAGTTCAAGCTTGCGAAGGTAGATTATACACTCGTGAACTGCTCCGAGAACATGGATCTCGCCAGAGAGCTCAACATCCAGCAGACACCTACGATCATCGATCCGGACGGAACGAGATATGTAGGCGACACAGCGGCAGCTGACTGGCTCCGTGCGCATTCCACAGTATCTACAGGAGTGTAATATGTACGATATTATTGTAGTCGGCGGGGGACCTGCGGGTCTCACCGCCGCTATTTACGGCAGAAGAAATGCAAAGACAGTAATGGTGATCGAGAAGTCCGTTTTTGGCGGACAGATCGTCAATTCCCCGAAAGTCGAGAATATCCCGGGCTTTGATTCGATAAGCGGAGACGAGTTCGGCGACAAGCTTCTCGAGCAGGCGATGGGCCAGGGCGCGGAAGCGACCATCGAGGATGTCACCGGTATCTCTAAAAACGAAAGCGGCTTTAGCGTAACGACCGCAGACGGATCCACTTACGAAGGAAAGACCGTGATCCTGGCAACAGGAACGACCCACAGGACCTTAGGCCTTCCGGGCGAAGAAGATCTCATCGGATCCTCGATCAGTTTCTGCGCGGTATGTGACGGCGACTTCTACAGAGATAAGACCGTAGTCATGGTCGGCGGCGGAAACTCCGCCTTCGTCGAGTCCGCGCTCCTCGTCGGAATCGTGAAAAAACTTATCATCCTGCAGGATATGCCTTTCTTTACGGCAGACCAGAAGCTGCAGGATCAGGTGCTCTCCGGCGGAAATGTCGAGACCCATACGGGCACGAAAGTCCTCGCCTACGAAGTATCTGAGGATAATACGCTTACCGGTGTGACCTACGAAGAAAACGGGGAGAAGAAGACCGTCGCCTGTGACGGTGTATTCCTCGCCGTCGGACTTGTTCCATCGAACGAAGCCTTTGCCGATCTGACGGATCTGGACGAGAGAGGATATTTCCTCCCGAAGGATATCTGCCATACGAAAACCGAAGGACTCTTCGTAGCAGGTGACTGCTGCAGGAAGACCCTGCGCCAGGTCACGACCGCATGTTCTGACGGCGCCTACGCGGCGATCGCAGCCTGCGACTACTTAAACGATAAAAAGTAAGCGGAGTTTTTCTGGAAACGGATCTTTTCGAGCCGAAAGATCTGCCTTTTCGAAAAGAAGATAAAAAGAAGTGGTGGTCTTCCATTTGGAAAACCACCACTTTTGTTTTTGAAGAATAGTGGGTAAGTGATAAATCAGAGGCCCAGGACCTTCAGAGCAGCTGTAGCATCCTTCTTCGCGTCATCGCCGGAACCCATGACCATGATGAACATGTCCTCAGCGTAAACGATCTCGATGTAAGCGCCTTCCTGGGTAGCAGTGATTCTGCTGGAAGAAGTAGAGAGCTTCTCGATCTCGCCGGCATCCTTAGCTGCCTTCGCGGACTCCTTGAATTCGTCGAATGCCTTCTTTGCATCATCCTTGCTCTCGTACTCAGCGTAGCTGATCACAACGTTTTCGCCGATGGCAGAGATCTGTGTCTTCATGCCTTTTTCCGGCTCTTCAGAAGCAACTACTGTGTAGCTTTCAGCCTCAAGATTGCTCTTGAAGTCTTCTGCAGAGATCTTCTTCACGCTCTTGCTGCCGCAAGCTGCGATAGAAAGTGCCATAGCACCTACGAGTACAACGGATGCGAGTTTCTTAACTGTCTTCCTGTTTCTTCTCTCCTCATTCTTTATAAGAGTGTGTTATTTGTAATGCGTTCATTACCGCAGTACATAGTAATATTATAGGTTTTAGTTGTCAAATAATTCCGAGAAAATAGTCATAAATAGGTAATGTTATAATGTGAAAAACAGCGAAAAAAACTTTTTCTTGCCCCCTTGACTCTTCCCTTGGGGCACCCATTAAGGTGGTATCAACAAAGAAAAAGGAGGTCCGAAAGATGGACAAGAAAATGACTTCAGGTGAGATCGCAAAGAAGGCGGGTGTATCCCAGAAAGCGGTCCGCCTGTATGATGAAAAGGGCCTTTTAAAGCCCACGGAGTATTCTGAAGGGAACTATCGTCTCTACGATGCCGGCGCGCTGAAGATTTTAGAAAAGATCGTGGCGCTCAAGCAGATCGGCTTCTCCCTTGAGGAGATCCGCGACAACCTCGTCGCCCGCGAGGCCGGGAATATCGAAGAAGCGCTTCGCATGCAGCTTAAGGTGATGGAGGAGAAGCGCTACAGGACCGAAATGGTGATCGACGCGATCCAGCGCACCTTAGATCGCAAGAGCGATTCTCTCGACTGGGATGATGTCGCCGAGATCGTCACGAGCGTCTCCCTTGATCAGGAAGCGGATAGGAACCACTGGCTCATGCTCCAGCACACCGTGCCGGGCGAGGACTGGTATGTCAAGGTCTTCGGTTCCATGGGATTTGGAAAGGACGAGAAGATCTTGGATCTCGGCTGCGGTTTCTCGAAGATCTGGAGAAATAACTGGCAGCAGATCCCTGTGGGCGCGAAGATCTTCGCCTACGACGTGCGCGGCAGCTGGGCCGAGGACTTCGGAAAGTTTCTTTTCGAGAATCAAAAAGACCTGCCGGAGGGCGTCTCGATCGACCTTACCTTCGAAGATCTCGAGGAAGAGCTTTCGTGGGAGAAGATCGAAAAGGAGAAGACCTACGATAAGATCGTCGCGCACTATCTCTATTCCGAGCTGAAAGATCCGGAAAAGCTCGTCGCAAAGGCAAGCGAGGTCCTTTCCGACGGCGGCATGTTCTCCATGAACGGCCCGTCTCCCTGCACATGGGATGTGATCTTTAAAGACGCGCTCACGGCCCTTTCGCTCGACAGTTCTTTTATCGATGAAGTGATCAGTAAGGACAAGGCCGAAATGGAAGGCTTTAAGGAGATGCTCGGAAAGTATTTCGGATCGGTCGAAAAGGTCATCCTGACCAGTTCTTTCCGCTACGACGAAGCGGATGACCTGCTTTCGAAAATGAAGGAATCCTACCCATCTCAGGAGAAGTTCTTCTGTAAGTACGGCGAGAAGATCAGATCCTACTTTGCAGAGAGGATCGAGGAAATCGGAGAGCTTCTGGTTACGACCGAATCGTACTTCTTCCACTGCGGAAAGTAATAGCACGACAATTGACCTGCAGTATAGTAGTAAGACCCGAATATGGGCGTCAGATATGGTTCTGACCCCATTTCGGGCCTTTCTATTTCGAAACAATCACAGAAGTTTCAAATAACTTTTTGGCTTCATCGTACGATGAAGGCCTTTCCGGGTTATGTAATGTAGAAATGGATCGATGTCGATATCGTCTTTCCGCTTTCTGTGGCTTCGATCACAAGCAGGTAGTGACCAGCCGGTCTCGATGCAAGATTTAATCTGCTCGTGAAGATGCTGGAGCTGCTAAGTGAGGCATTGTGGTCGTTATTCGGATATAACCGGTCCACATACGTATTCACTGTGTAAGGAGAATAACTGTTGTAGTACTTCTTTAAAGTGACTGTCAGATTGACCGAAGTCCTGACATTTGCGATATATCCGCGAATCGATGCACTAGATCCCTGCTGGAAAGTGGAAGGCGAGAGATATACATTAACAAATTTAAGAGTCGGGGTCGGCGTCGGTGTCGGAGAAGGCGGAGCGACCGTCGGCTTATGCGGCGGTGTAGGAGTTGCCGTCGGTCTTGGCGGTTCTGTCGGACGCGGTGGTGTAGGTCCCGGCGGAGCCGGTACCGGTGTGACCACAGGAGCATTTGTGGTCGTGACTGCATTTACCTTCGGTGCCGGCAGGCTGGCCGCAGCGATTCCGGCGAAGATCGCCACTATGCACAGCATAGTGATCAGATACAGTTTTCACAAAGAAAGACGTTAGCAGGTGCTAACTATTTGGCAAAATCACGAAAAGAAAGAAGAACGGATCTTTTCGCTTGAAATCAACTCGAAAATGGCTGATAATCCATGACGGAAGGTTAGCAAGAGCTAACTTTATGTAACTGGGTTAGATAATGCTAACCCATAAGGAGGGTGAAAATGATGCCGCTTTGTTATTCACAGATCGGAGAAGAAAACATCATTAAGAAGGTCGGCGGAAGCCCGGAGGTCAAAAAACACCTCGAGGATATGGGTTTTGTCGTCGGCGGCACCGTCACTGTCGTCAATACTCTCGCGGGAAATGTCATCGTGAACATCAAGGAATCACGCGTGGCGATCAGTGAAGAGATGGCGCGGAAAATCATGGTCTGAAAAAGGAGGGGATGTTATGACACTAAGAGAAGTCGCAGTCGGAAACACAGCGAAGGTCATTAAGATCCATGGTGAAGGGCCGGTCAAGCGCCGCATCATGGACATGGGGATCACAAAGGGCGTAGAGATCTACGTTAGAAAAGTGGCGCCGCTCGGTGATCCTATGGAGATCAATCTTCGCGGATACGAGCTTTCACTTCGTAAAGCGGACGCAGAAATGATCGAAGTCGAATAAAAAACACAGCACAGATCTTTTGGAGGAGTACAAAAATGGATATTCGCATTGCCCTGGCGGGTAACCCGAACAGTGGTAAGACTACATTATTCAATGCCCTGACCGGCGCGAACCAGTTCGTCGGAAACTGGCCGGGCGTTACCGTGGAAAAGAAGGAAGGTAAGCTCAAAAAGCACGATGGCGTCATCATCACGGACCTTCCGGGTATTTATTCTCTTTCTCCGTACACACTGGAGGAAGTAGTCGCAAGAAACTATCTCATCAAGGAGCGCCCGAACGCGATCCTCAATATCGTGGATGGCTCCAACCTCGAGCGTAACCTGTATCTGACGACACAGCTGACCGAGCTTGGTATCCCGGTCGTTGTGGCGATCAACATGATCGATGTTGTCGAGAAAAACGGCGACAAGATCAATCTCGACGATTTAGGAAAACAGCTGGGCTGTAAAGTCGTAGCGATCTCGGCCCTGAAGAATAAGGGTGTCATGGAAGCAGCGGAAGCAGCGATCGAAGCGGCGGAAAGCACAAAGACCGTACCGCAGCATTCTTTCTCCGGTCCGGTGGAACATGCCATCGCCCATATCGAGGAAGCCGTGCTTCACGATATGCCGGAAGAGCAGCAGAGATGGTACGCCATCAAGATCTTCGAAAGAGACGACAAAGTTCTTGAAGATCTTTCGATCCCGTCGGAGAAGATGACACACATCGAGGCGGATATCGCCGCCGCGGAAAAGGAACTCGACGACGATGCCGAGTCCATCATCACCAACGAAAGATATGTATATATCGCATCCGTGATCAAAGGATGCCTGAAGAAAAAGAGCAAAGGACTTCTTAGTAAGTCCGATAAGATCGACCGTATCGTGACGAACCGTTTCTTAGGTCTTCCGATCTTCGCCGTCGTCATGTTCCTCGTGTACTATATCGCCATGATGACTTTCGGCGCAGAGGCGACAAACTGGACCAACGACAATCTTTTCGGTGACGGTTTCCACCTCTTCGGCCACGGCGATTCCGCCTACGAAGAAGCCTCGGAAGAATACGGCGATACGAATCAGATCATCGCAGCGATCGTCGATCAGTACGGAGATGAGGATATGGCTGCAGCTCTCGAAGATGAAGAGGGCGAAGGTCTTTCCGATGAGCAGATCGCATCCCTTCGTGAAGCGATCCCGGCTGATGCCACAATCGAATATGAACTCGAAGATGAAGAAACTCTCGAGATCTCCACAGAAGAAGCTTCCTATGAAGATATCGCCGGTGCGCTCGACAAGTACGGCTCCGAACCGGATCCGGCAGATTTCGGCACATGGGTACCGGGTATTCCGGTCCTCGTAGAAAGAGGCCTCGATAAGGCCGGTGCCGCGGACTGGCTCAAGGGTCTGGTCCTTGACGGTATCGTCGCCGGTGTCGGTGCAGTCCTCGGTTTCGTACCGCAGATGCTCGTACTCTTCTTCCTCCTGGCGATCCTCGAAGCCTGCGGCTATATGGCCCGTATCGCATTCGTACTGGACCGTGTATTCAGAAAGTTCGGTCTTTCCGGTAAGTCCTTTATCCCGATGCTGGTAGGTACCGGCTGCGGTATCCCGGGCATCATGGCTTCCCGTACCATTGAGAATGAACGTGACCGTCGAATGACGATCATCACCACCACATTTATCCCGTGCGGAGCGAAGGTTCCGTTCATCGCCATGATCGCCGGCGCGATCTTCGGCGGCTCCGGTCTCCAGCGTTCGATCGTATCCGTCTCCGCTTACTTCATCGGTATGGCTGCGATCATCATCTCCGGTATCATCTTAAAGAAGACCAAGATGTTCGCAGGCGAACCGGCTCCGTTCGTAATGGAGCTTCCGGCCTACCACCTGCCGACATTAAAGAATGTTCTCCACTCCACATGGGAGCGCGGCTGGTCCTTCATCAAGAAGGCCGGAACGATCATCCTCCTTTCGACGATCTTCGTATGGTTTGCGACGAACTTCGGTGTCGTGGACGGATCTTTCCAGATGTTGTCGGAAGAGCAGATCGACAGTTCGATCCTTGCAGGCATCGGTTCAGTCCTCGCTTTTATCTTCAAGCCTCTTGGCTGGGGCAACTGGCAGGCTTCCGTGGCCTCCATCACCGGACTTGTTGCCAAGGAGAACATCGTTGGTACCATGGGTATTCTTTATGGCGGCGGAGATGCTTCTCTTTATGCTACACTCGCAGCGACCTTCACAAAGGTCACCGCATTCTCCTTCCTCGTATTCAATCTCCTCTGCGCTCCGTGCTTCGCAGCTATCGGTGCGATCAAGCGTGAGATGAACAACGCGAAGTGGACATGGTTTGCGATCGGTTATCAGTGCGGCTTTGCCTATGTCATCGCCCTCATGATCAACCAGTTCGGCGGCCTCTTCACAGGCGACGGAAATATCTTCGGTGCGATCATCGCCGCAGCGATCCTCGCATACGGCATCTACATGCTGTTCCGTCCTTACAAGGAAGCCACCAAGCTCACCACGAAGGTGAAGGTATAAATTACGCCAGTTACTAAGAATAACCCTCCTTAGTTAACTACATATAATTCTGGTCTGAAGAGAGCTGCCCTCATCGGCAGCTCTTTTCTTTACGGTAGCGCGACTTTTCTCGAGGCCCGCGACGCGTTCGGGACGATAAACCATCCGCTATACGGATCCGCCGACCGTGCTATAATGAAAACGTTTATGGGAGGAGCATCGTATGGATAAGCGTTTCGACATCATCTGCATGGGCATGGCCCTTATTGATTCCATCATCAAAGGCTTCGATCCGGAGCCGATCTCCGCATCGGGATACCGCGCATCTTCCGGTTCTCTGAATGTCGGCGGGGAGGCGGTCAATGAAGCGGTCGCCGCATCGCGCCTCGGTATGAGAACAGGCATTCTCTGCTCCCTTGGAGAAGATGCCGCCGGTGACATGATCGTCGGTTCTTTAGAAAAAAGCGGTGTCGATACCTCTTCGATCTTAAGAAACAGCGAACATCCGACTCCTGTAACGACAATGTTCGTCAGAGACGACGGAACAAGAAAGTCCATCACGAATTCCTCACACAGATATAACTTTCATCCGGAGAAGTATGCCGGTTCTTTTACATGCGCAAAAGCCGTGATCCTCGGATCGCTTTTCCGCGCGCCTTTTGATGATCCGAAGATCATCCATTCCGTAGTTTCAGACGCGGTATCTTCCGGGACTTTGGTGTTTGCAGATACGAAGCTTCCGAACTTCGTGAAGCTCTCGCTTTCCGATATTTCCGATACGCTTCCGCTGATCGATTTCATCACGCCGAATGAAGATGAAGCGAAGTTCTTTACAGGGAAGACGGATCCGACCGAGATGGCGGATGTGTTCCTGTCCTATGGCGTGAAGAATGTAGTGATCAAGCTCGGTGGCAAAGGGTGCTTCTTTAAAAACAGTTCTGTCACCATGGAACTTCCGGCCTTCTCGATCGATGCGGTCGATGCCACCGGTGCAGGGGACTGCTTCGTAGCGGGCCTTGCTTCCGAGATCCTTCGCGGGAATATCACTGACTCGACGAAGATCTCGGATCAGGTGCTGGAAGATGCGCTCCGTTTCGCCAGTGCGTGCGGCGCGATCTGCACGACCGCGGTCGGCGCGGGAACTGCACTTCAGAGCCGGGGGCAGGTGGAAGAGTTTCTGAAAAGCCAGGCGTGATGTGGTGGCGTGGGATCCTTCCTTGTAACAATTAGTCTCGGGGCCGTAAAGCGAATCGCAAAATCAGGGGAAATTCATTCCAGACGGACAAAAAACGGCCTTCGGGCCGTAATTTTTCATGTTTTTAGAGCCCAAATTCATTCCCGAAGAGGATTATTGAACCCTCGGGCCGTAAATCGGGATTTCAAAACCCGAAAAACGAGGATTTTTACGGCCCCGAAGGCTCCAAAATGTGCTCTGGAATGAATCGGTCGACAAAACAGGAAGATCCTTACGGCCCGGAGGGCTTCAAATATCGCCTCAGGCCGTAAACCGCCTTTTCAGCCGTCCTTCGGGTCCCTTCTGCGGACTTCCTTAGACTTCCTTACAGCATCTGTCCACAGCCTCTCACGCCCTTGCCTTCGCCCTTGTCCTCGCCCTCGCACTCACGGCTTCTTGATCAGATCCGAATCGGCTTTCTTCTCAAAAGATTCGATATAGGTATATTTGACGTGGTCGAGATCACTGTACTTGATCGCGAGGATCTTCTCGTCTCTGCAGAAAAAGATATACGTGATGCGGTCCAGTGTCCATTCTTCGACGATGTATTCTTCGCCGTTTAAGATCCCTTTATAGGCCTTCTTGAAAGTCGGATCCTTCATCGGATTGAGCACGGCCGGAAGGGAATAGAAGACATCTGTATCCGGGAAATCCTCCGTCTTCTTATCGGATCTGGAATTGCCGTCTGAAGTGGAGGTATAGATGGTATCTCCTAAAAGAACTCGCGTGACATCGTAACTGTCGTAATTGCCGTGTGCATTGACCTTCTTATATTCGTAAAAGTTGTGATGCTCATCAAAAGAGATGATCTCCTGCGATTCTCGGAAGTTATAAAAACTCCACATCTTCATGGTGACCGGTCCTAAAGTCTTCAGGTAATCGACATATCCGGAAACGACTGGAGAGCCGTCATAAGGTTCGCCCTCTTCCACACTTCCCATAAGATCGAAGAAACCGCGATTGGTCAGGTCTTCCGTACGCCATTCCTCTTCGGACTTATTGGCGTCCCTTTCCGCCTGCTCTTTCTTCTCGGGCGTATGCTCCTCGGCATGCGCGATCATCTCCGACAGATCTTCGTCCGTATGTGTAAGATTGATGTAGTAGTAGATGACATGGCCCTGATTTCCGTATTCCCAGCCGCAGATGATCCGGCCATCTTCAGTCAGTAACACATAGATAGTTTCTCTGTCGAGTGAATCTCCCGCGCGATAGACTTCGCAGTAGGCAGGGACCAGCTGCTCGAAACGGATGCCCGGGATCGCCCCATCCTGAGCCTGAGCCGCCGGATCGGCAGGTGTGAATTCGACCTTATATCCTTCGACGAAATCATAAAGATCCAGGACCTTGCCGAAAAGTGTTGCCGCCGTGATCGTAGACGGATCCGCTTCATAGAAGACATCTGTGGTATCGTCACGGGTAAAGGCTTTCTTGCCGTCCGTGAAGGTCTCGGTGAAATACGCATCCTGCGTGACCGGGACATCCTCGACCTTGGCATCCGTGACCACGACGGAATTCTCCATGTAGTAGATGTTCTGTCCGTTTGCGATCCGTATAGTGAGACTGTAAGAACGGTCAGATAAATATGTGTAGATCGCCTCGCTGTTGGCGGTCTTCTGATCCTCGCTGATCTTGGATCCGGTGTACGGGGAACTTCTGTCGATCGTAAACTCGCCGTCGATCACTTTCGCGAGATAACTGCTTCCGGAAAAAGCATTCTCCCCGGCCTTCTCGTAGATCAGCCGAAGCATCCTGTCATTTTCTTCCGCATCTTCCACGGCAAAAGAATCGGTCCCGTAGGCATTGCTGTGGATCCACTGGCCGTTCCCGAGATACTGGAAACGCGTGTCGAAGATGTCGTTACATACGATATCGATGAGGGCATCTCCCGTTACTATGGACTGAAGATCCACCAGATCGCCGTCTTTCCAGGGATCGGTATTCTCGATGGCCTTCCCGTGCTTTTCTGAGAATTTATAAAGCTCATCGAAAAGATCCTGTGCCTTGGCCTGGTCTTTGATGGGATACTTTTGTACGGATTCGAGCTTGTTGATGACATCGACTGCTTTTGCGTGGATCGTAAGATCCGATACAAGGTGTACCGGTTTCTCCCCGGTGGTGGTGAAAAATTCGGTCACGGCGTAGAACCCGGAAACATCCACCGTTATCGCGGCGACCGAGACATAGGCCCCGGTCGGGGAGATCGGAGAGATGGTGATACTGAAGACGCAGGGTGCCTTATAGTCGACTTTGCTGTCGATGCAGTAAGTCTTGATGGCTTCCTTGCAGCGGTCATCTTTATAGATCTGATCAAATCCGAGCCGCAGTGCCCCCTTTAGAAGTTCAGGCGTCAGATCCTCCGAAAACTGCTTTTTGGCCTCGTTCACGACAAAGAACACACGGTCCTTCGGGAGCTCCTTAAGCTTATGGTCTCTATTCAGAAGCCCGGCCTGATCCGGATAGGCCTTGGTCATCTTCGAGATATACTCATCGTATGTCATTCTTTCCGCTGACCAGTCCCGGACCTTGTCATTGTAGAATTCTTCCGAGAACATATACTCTTCGTAGTATGCCTCGACACATGCCCTGTATTCATCGGTGGTGCATTTATCGATCTTCCCCTCGTCCGTGTAGGCGATGATCGCATACCCCTCGGCCTTGTACATATCGGCCAGGGCGGTGACCGCGGAATCATCCGGCATCAGGATATCGGAATCGGAAGGATTGGAAGAACTGGTATCATCCGTCTCCGTTTCTGTCTCTTTAGAATCATCTCTTTCGAAAAGATCCGTTTTTTTCGTCTTTTCTGTGTTTTCGGAAGTTACATCTTCATCCCCCGAAGATGCTTTTTTCTTCGTGCAACCGCCGCACGATGCCAGTATGGCAAAAGCCAGCAGAAGCGGAAGTATGCGAAACTTTCTCATATATGTACCTCTGATAATGTCATTCGTTCTTCATCCTGAAAGGTATGATATATCTTCCTGTAATCTTTAGCAAATCTTTACTTTTTCTTGGCGTTTGCTTGAGAAGTATTCTATAATATGAAATCGTGCCGCAAGGGGAGATTCGGCACGTTCATAAGCTATGTTGGGAGATTTTTTATGTTAGACGTGAATCATGTAACTAAGAAGTATGGGAAAAACATTGCCTGCAATGATGTGACATTTACACTCGAGCCGGGAAGCCTGACGGTGCTCCTCGGACCGAACGGCGCAGGAAAAAGCACGATCATCAAATCCATCATCGGATTTTTGAAATACGACGGTTCCATCACCGTCAACGGCATCGAGAACAAGACTCCGGCCGCCCGAAAGATCATGGGCTATATCCCGGAGCTGCCGTCCCTTTATCCGACACTTACGGTCATCGAGCACATGGAATTCATCGCCCGTGCCTATAAGATGACAAATTATAAAGACAGGATCGAGATGCTCCTCGACCGCTTCGAACTCTCCGACAAGAAAAAGAAGTTCGGCGATGAGCTCAGTAAAGGTATGCAGCAGAAGCTGAACCTGTGCATCGGTCTTCTCCCGGATCCGGACATCCTCCTGATGGACGAGCCGCTCCTGGGCCTCGACCCGCACGCGATCAAAGAACTGAAGAACTATATCGAAGAAATGCGCCAGGCCGGCAAGACTCTTCTGATCAGTACACACATCATCGACAGCGTCGATATGCTCTGGGACAGAACAGTCATCATGCAGGAAGGCAAAGTCCGTGCCAACGTCAGCCGCTCCGAGATCGAGGGCGCCGGAAAATCCCTGGAAGACCTCTTCTTTGAGGTCACCGAGGGCCTTGATCCTTCTTCGGTAAAAGAAGAGGGAACCGATCCTTCTTCGGAAAAAGAGCCTGAGGAGGTAAAGGATGATGAGCCGAAGGGAGAACCGGAGAAATGAGATTATTCTGCTATTATACATGGCATTCCTTCGTCAATACGATCCGAAGGGTGCTGAAAACGTGGGTAGCGATCATGCTGGCATGCCTGGCCCTGGGTGTAGTGGTCGGTCTGATCGTCAGTGTCGCTATTCCAGACAGTGATGATAAAGAAAAGCCGGAGACTTCCATCGAGCAGGTATCTCCTGACGATGCGGAAAATTCCGAAGCCGAGATCACGGTGAGTAAAAAGGATAAGGAAATGGGCTTCCTCAAGGAGCGCGGTAAGACGAAGGCCGATCTGGTAGATCTTATCGTCAGCGCCGTATTCTTCCTGTCCCTTGCCATGAACATCTCTCAGGCAAATAAGTCAGGTAAGATATTCAAGCCCGCCGATGTGCCGATGCTGTTTGCGACCCCGATGAAACCCCAGTCGGTCATGATGTTCCGACTGATAGGTACCCTCGCGGCCAGCCTCATGCTCTCACTATACATGCTCTTCCAGCTGCCGAACCTGATCTATAATGCCGGACTTGGCGTCTGGGGCGCGTTCTCGCTCATTATCGCCTACGCGCTGATATTGATCTTCGGTACCCTCTGCCAGGTGGCTTTCTATACGGTCATGAGCGGCACCAAGCGCGGCTCCAAGGGCCTTTCCACCTATGTATTGATCGCTTACGGCATCCTCGCTGCATCTTTTGGCGGCTATGTCGTTGCAACAGGCAAAGATCTGCTCACGGCGGCCTTCGATTTCTTCGGAAGCAAGAGCACCTTCTGGGTTCCGTTCTGGGGCTGGATGCGCGGCCTTTGCTACTACGCGATCACCGGAGAAGTTGCGCAGTCTCTTCTGTACCTTGCGCTCTTTATCTTCGCCTGCGGCCTCATCGTTGCCTTCATCTGGAAGATGAAAGCCGACTTCTACGAGGATGCGCTCTATGAGACCGAGCGCCAGGCTGCGGTTCTGGAAAATGCGAAGAATGCGGCTTCCGGTGTTGCGACCACACGTGAAAAAGACAGAAGCGCAAAGCTCGAAAGAGACGGTTTCCACAGAGGTTTTGGTGCCAGTGTTTTCTTCCATAAGGCACTTTTCAACCAGCGCCGTTTTGCGAAGTTCGGTATCTTCTCGAAGACCACGATCGTATTCACGGTAGCAGCCGCCTTCGCAGCACTGTTTGCCACCCGCTCGGATATAGGCATTGACCTGTTTATCATCCCGGCCTGCTGCCTCGGCGTCCTGATGTTCTACAGGACCCTTGGCAACCCGCTCCAGGAAGACATGAGCCGCGAATTCTTCGTCCTGATCCCGGAATCTCCGATCATCAAGATCTGGTATTCGCTCCTCGGAAGCCTTGCCGTAAATGCCATCGACCTTGTTATCCCGATGGCGGTCGCCGGCATCATCCTGCGCACGAATCCGCTGACGATAATTGGATGGTTCATCTTCATCCTGTCCATCTCGATGTTCGGAACAACTGTTGGCACCTTTGTGAATATCTCCGTTCCGGGTGACCATGCCCAGACGATCAAGGTCTTCGCGCAGATCATGCTCCTTTACTTCGGCGTCCTGCCGTCCGCGATCTTCGTCATTATCGGCACCGTCATGCACCTGCCGTTGATCCCGTTCCTTGCAGGATCTCTCTTCAATGTCGCGATCGGCATGCTGTTTACGCTCATGACCCCGCACTTCCTGACCAACCGCTGACCTGCCGCCGGTGGCCACGCCCCGGTCCGCGCGCCAGCTTGCCCAACCATTTGATTATCCGGCCGCCTCTTCCGGGGCGGCCTTTTTCGTGCCCCCCTCCGCAGTTCGGCCGGTAGCACCCGTTTTTATTAAACGTTATGTCGAATGCGCCGCAGTTTTGCTATAATACAAGGTTGAAAAGAGAGAAAAGGAAGAGGTCCTTCTTATGAATAAAAAACATCTGCGGTTATGGCTTTTGCTCATGTGCGTGATCCTGACGCTGGGCCTGTTTGCCGGTTGCCGCAAAAAGAGCACTTCTAAGGAAACGACGAAAAAGACGACGACGGTCACCGAGACCACGGCGGCTCCTGAGACTACGGACGCGCCGAGCGAGGAGACTAGCAGCGAGACAGAGCTGACTTCTCCGTCCCGCAGCTCCACGGAGTCCGAAAAAGAGACATCGGAAGAGCCTTCCGAGTCCACGACCGAAGCCACCGAATCGACAGAAGAATTTGTCGAGTTCACGACCGAAGAATCCACGAAGAAAACGAAGAAGACGAAGGCGACGAAATCGACGACGGAAGCGACAGAAGCTCCGTCCGAAGATCCGACTGAAGCCCCGATCGACGAAAACGGCACCTATACCAGTAAAGACGACGTGGCCCTGTATATCCACACATACGGCCATCTGCCGTCGAACTTCGTGACGAAGTCCGAAGCGAGGAAGAAAGGCTGGGAGGGCGGTTCTCTCGAGGATTACTTCCCGGGCTGCAGCATCGGCGGCGACGTTTTCGGTAACAGAGAAGGGATCCTGCCGACGAAGAAAGGCCGCACCTACTACGAGTGCGACATCGACACGAAGGGCAAGAAATCCCGCGGCGCGAAGCGCATCGTGTTCTCAAACGACGGTCTGATCTACTATACCGACGACCATTACGAGACCTTCACACTGCTTTACGGGGAGGAATAACATGGCGATTTATCTTCTGGATGGAAAAGATATGACGAGCAGGGAAGAGGCGTTCTCCCTGATCAGTAAGGAGCTGGAGCTCCCCGAGTACTTCGGTAAAAACCTCGACGCGCTTTACGACTGCCTGACCGAGAAGAGCTCGGAGCATACCGTGGTCTTCGTGAACACGGCGATCCTCGAGGAATACCTCGGCGAATACGGGCAGAAGATCTTAAATGTCTTCCGAGACGCGGCGGCCGAATGCGGCTTCGAGTTTAAGGAGAAGCGCTGACTTTCCGTCGCAAAGATTTCAAGAAGAAGCGCTGATTTTTCTTCGCGAAAAGATCCGTTATACGAAAGGACGAGTTTATACTTTTTATGCTGGCGAACTATCACACACACACGCCCCGATGCCACCATGCCATCGGCTCGGAAAGAGAATACATCGAACAGGCGATCAAAGCGGGATTTAAGATCCTCGGATTTTCGGACCATGTCCCGCAGCCGTATCCGGAGGATTTCCACTCCACGATCCGCATGGAAATGAGCGAGATCCCGGACTATACCGGCACGCTTGTGAAACTGAAGGAAGAGTATAAGGGGCAGATCGATATCCTGATCGGCTACGAAGTCGAATACTCGAGAAGATTTTTCCCGACCCTGATCGAAGAACTGAAGAAATATCCGCTGGATTACCTCATCCAGGGCCAGCATTTCGCGATCAACGAGATCGACGGCACCTATGTCGGCTGGCCGGTCCACACCGAGGAAGAACTCATTTCCTATGTCGAGACGACCATCGAAGGCATGGAGACCGGGCTCTTTACCTATCTGGCGCATCCGGATCTGGTGAACTATCAGGGACCCGATGATATCTATCTTAAGCATATGAGAAAGATCGTGGAGAAAGCGATCGAACTGGATATCCCGCTTGAGATCAACATGTACGGCTTTTCCGACGGGCGTCATTATCCCTGCGACCGGTTCTTTAAGATGGCGACGGAAATGCACCCGAAGTTCGTCTTAGGATGCGACGCGCACCAGCCGTACCTCGTAAGACAGCCGGAAGATGTACCGGGACTTCCTGAATTCCTGAAAAAACACGGAATCGACTGCGGGGATAACCTCGTCACGATCAAGGATCCCCGCGCATAAAGCCCGCGCACCGCGCGCCAGCACAAATCCCGCCGCCCGCCGCGCGCTCGCAATCCCCGGCGCCTCCGCGAGCACTAAGCACGCCCGCCGCCCGCCGCGGATTCAGCCTTTGTAACACTGTTACGCCAGACCGTTCTCCTCAAAGAGCGCGCGAATATCCTGTTTTTCCTCATCTGACCCATCCCGGATCTCGACGTAGATGAAGTAGTTTTGCGCGCATGCGTTCCAGGACATGACCTCCACTGGCTTCTCCTTATCGGTGGTATAGCCGTAAGTTTCGAAGTAGAGATATCCACCATTGATGTCACCGGAGTAGGCCTGCCCCTGCTCCAGGTCTTCGTAATGGATCATCCGGCCGATCGCGTGATCGACGGCGAAAATGTTGGTGTATTCGATGGCGATGACAAGTTCAGTATGGTCGCCTTTTACGTATTTTCTGAAACTCGCCGTATCATTTTCGAGTGTATAGCCATGGGCTTTCAGGGACTCGTCAAACTGATCCAGATAGAAAGGAATTTTACCGAAAGTTCTCTGCACTCTGGTGTACTCTTCCTCGCTGATCTCCTTTCTTTCGAAAAGAGATTCGGCGGCCGCATTGTAGCACTCGATGACATTATCCGAGTTACGGTAATCCCAGCTTACGAACGGCTCCTTGCTCGGCATGATCTCAGTAATATCGGCTTTGATGGTAAATCCATCCGTGGCACTATCGTCGAGCTTTATATCGAAATGGACATCGTGCTCGCGCATTTCTTCCTTTTCGAGTTCCACCCGCAGATTTTTGGTAATGGTCGCATAGTTCAGTATATCGACAAAAGTGGTGCCGGACGTCAGTCCGTCCAGAACAACGATGATATACTGTTCGATGAACGGGATCATTTTCTGCGGATCGTTAAAGAGGCGTTCGCCGGCGGGCTGGTCGTTTTTGGTTTTGACGTGCAAAACTCCGCTTGCCGTGGCATCTGTCGTCTCTTCGATCTCGATCTCATAGGTCATGAAAGACATTATGGTCTTAAACAGCGGCAAACGCTCCATCGGGTATTCGTAGATGTTAAGAGATCCGAAATCGCAGTCGCTCCGGGTGAGGTACGTCAGATCCATATCCTTTAATCTATCCATGAAGAAATCGAGCTTCTGGGTCACGGCATCCTTAATATCCGGAAGCATTTTCAGGAAGGTCTGATACTGCCCGTAAAGCTCATCGTGAAGCTCCTTCGTGCTCTGGATCCGGCAGGAATCGTCGGAACTGAAGCTCAGGCGGAAGACGATCTCTTTTTTTGCATTCACTGCTGTATCGGAAATAAACTCGTTGATCTCCGGAAGGGTCATGCTTCCGGTCTTTTCAGCTAGAGCCGTCTCGGCATCGATATACTGGATCTTCACGGGGACATCGACAATATCGCCGTCGACGGTGGCATCCCCGACATTAAACTTTAAAGTGGAAAGATATTTGGTGAAAGTCATGTAGCTCGGTTCGGTCTGGAAGTACTGCTCCGTCTGCTGAAACGGATCATCCGAGCTGTTGCAGTAGCGCGATAGTTTATTGGTATTATCGCGCGTCAGATACACGAGGTAGTCTTCGACGGTGCCCTCGGCTCTTCTCTTGATCTCATCGTTTTTTCCGCCTTTGCTTTTACAGGCGCTACAACCGAGAAGGAGCGATAAGCTCAATAAGGCGGACAGGAAACGGACACACTTCTTCTTCATGGTATTCCTCCCAAAACTTATTCACCCCTATCTATGATTATACTCATATGGAAAAGAACCGCAATGGATAAGAACTGCAAACCGTCCGTCTTTTGCTAAGTATTTTGTCACTTGTTGTGGGTCTGCCGCGCGCCGCTCAGGATCTCTTCGGAAGGCGCATGGCGCGCAGGGAATTTAAGATCGCGAGGATCAGGACACCGACATCGCCGAAGACGGCGAACCGCATACCTGCAAGTCCGAGGGCGCCGAGCACCATAACAGCGACCTTAACAAAGATCGAGAAGAGGATGTTTTCTTTTACGATCCGCATGGTCTTTCGGGAGATACGGATCGCATCCGGGATCTTCCCGAGACGGTCGTCCATAAGAACGATATCCGCAGCTTCGATCGCGGCATCCGAGCCAAGTGCACCCATGGCGATGCCGACATCCGCGCGGGTCAGAACCGGCGCATCGTTGATCCCGTCGCCGACAAAAGCGACATGGCGGTCTTCTGCGAGCAGCTCTTCGACCTTTTCGACCTTCTGGGCAGGGAGGAGCCCCGAGAAGAACTTCCTGATCCCGACCTGTTCGGCGACCTTGGAAGCGACCTTTTCGTTATCGCCCGTAAGCATCACGACGTCACGGACGCCGGCCGCGCGAAGGTCAGAGATCGCACCGGCCGAGTCTTTCTTGAGGATATCGTTGATCACGATATGGCCTAAGTATTCTTTGCCTTTAGAAACATGCACGACAGTGCCGGGCAGGTGGCATTCGTGGAAGTCCGCCGAAACGTCCTCCATGAGCTTGCCGTTGCCGACGAAATACTCCTCTTCGTCGATAACGGCGCGGATCCCGCGTCCCGCGATCTCTTCGACATCACCGAGGCGCGACGCATCGATGTGCCTTCCGTGCGCATTGACGATCGATTCGGCGACCGGGTGGTGGGAGCGGCTCTCGGCGAGCGCTGCGATATCGATCAGCACATCCGGGTCGATCTCCTTCGGATGGATCGCATCTACGGCAAAAGATCCTTCCGTGATCGTTCCGGTCTTGTCGAGTACGACGGTGTCGATCTTCGACAGGGTCTCCATGTAGTTACTGCCCTTTATGAGGATGCCGCGTTTGCTGGCCGCGCCGATCCCTCCGAAGAAGGAGAGCGGTACCGAGACCACGAGCGCGCATGGGCAGGACACGACGAGGAAAATAAGTCCGCGGTAGACGCTTCCGGCCGCCCCGAGGTCAGTAAAGAGGAGGCATCCGAGCGCGATAAGGACCGCGAGGATAACGACGGCCGGGGTATAGTAATGCGCAAACTTCGTGATGAACTTTTCGGACCTGGCTTTCTTATCCGTGCTGTTCTCCACGAGCTCGAGGATCCGCGAGACCGTGCTGTTTTCGTATTCTGTAGTTGTGGTGACTTTGATGGCGGAAGTAAGGTTGATGGAGCCCGAATAGACGGAAGAGCCGACGCCTGCTTCGACCGGGAGGCTCTCGCCGGTCAGCGCCGCTGTATTTAAGGAAGTGCTGCCTTCGGAGATGACGCCGTCGATCGGGATCTTCTCACCGGGCTTAACGAGCACGACTTCGCCGACCGAAACTTCGGACGGGTCCACCTCGTCCTCGGCCCCGTCGCGCAGGACGATCGCGGTGTCGGGGCAGATGTCCATCATGGCGGCGATGGATTTCCTGCTCTTTCCGACCGCGATGCTCTGGAAGAGCTCGCCGACCTGGTAAAAGAGCATGACCAGTGTCGCTTCGGGGTATTCGCCGATGATGAAAGCGCCGATGGTGGCGATCATCATGAGGAATTCTTCATCGAGAAAAGATCCGTGCCCGATCTTTTTGACTGCACCGAGTACGACATCGTACCCGACGGTCAGATACGGGATCAGATAAAGCGCGTTCCAGAAGCCGTCAAGCGGCAGGAAGTGAAGCACCACCAGCATCGCCGCGGCAATCAGAACTCGTATCAGGGTCTTTTTCTGTTTTCTCGTCATAGTTTCCTCTTCGTTTCTCGGCGCGCGGCTTTTACATAATGATCTTGCAGTCCGGCTCGACTTTCGCGATGGTCTCCGCCGCTTCCTTTAAGACGGATTCGAAACGGTCGTCGTCCGCTTCAAGGATCATCTTCTGGGCCATAAAGTTCACAGAGACTTTGGTCACGCCCGGGAGCTTGGCGATGGCTTCTTCCATCTTGGCAGCGCAGTTGGCGCAGTCGAGGTCTTCGAGTTTAAATGTTCTTTTCATATTATGTTCCTCCGATCAGGAATGTTTTTGTCGTGCCAAACATATGAACGATTATTCATATGTCTGACAGTTCATATGATAAACCTTTTTCCGGAAAAGTAAAGGGGTTTTCCGAAAAAAAGAAGACAGGATCTCCTGATTATTTTCCCGTAGTTAACCACAGGACGGAGGAAGGTTGCCTTCGACCGCGAAAAATGGTATCGTTTCCTTAATTGTAACGGAGGTCCGAAGATCCATGAAACAGGAGCTGAGTACGAAGGAAGCGCTACTACTTCTTTTTGAAAAGAATAAGGGGAAGTTCTTCTCCGGAGAAGAGATCGCCGAGGAGCTTTCGATCTCCCGGACGGCTGTCTGGAAAGCCGTCAAGACGCTCCAGTCCGAAGGCTACCCGATCACGGCGCAGAAGTCCCGCGGCTACAGCCTTTCTCCTGATACGGATATCGTCTCCTCGCAGGGCGTCGAGAAATACTTAAGCGACGGCCTTGATCTGGATATCTCCGTCTTTGACGAAGTCACCTCCACGAATACGCTTTTAAAAGAAAAGGCCGCAGCCGGAGATCGCGAGGGAACGGTCATTATTGCCAACTCCCAGACCGGCGGCAAGGGAAGGCTCGGAAGATCTTTCTACTCGCCCCGAAATACCGGCCTTTATATCTCCATCCTTCTTCGCCCGTCGGATCTCCCGCCGCAGAAAGCCCTGAAGATCACGACCATGGCGGCCGTATCTGCCTGCCACGCGATCGAGACCGTGCTCTGCTCTCAGCCTTCGCCGGATGCTGCGCCAGCCGGAAAGAAAACCGCGAAGAGGGCCCTTCCCGGCGACGACGTCCCGCAGATCAAGTGGGTCAACGACATCTTCTACCACGGCAAAAAGGTCGTCGGTATCCTGACCGAGGCCTCCGTAAGTATGGAAAACGGAAATCTCGAGTATGCCGTCCTCGGCATCGGCTTTAATGTCTATGCTCCGGAAGACGGTTTCCCGGAAGACCTGAAAGACATCGCCGGCGCGATCCTTCCTGCCCGCCAGCCGGACGCGAAGAATAAAATCGCCGCGGAATTCCTAAACCACTTTTTCAGGACATTTACCGCACCCGACCACGGAAACTACGAAGAAGAATATAAGCGCCGAAGCCTCGTCCTCGGGAAAGACGTCAACGTCATCTCCACCGGCTCCGGCAGCACCCGCCGCGCGAAGGTCCTCGACATCACGTCCGACTGTAACCTCCTCGTGGAGTACGAAGACAAAACCACCTCGGTCCTTTCTTCGGGCGAAGTCAGCATCCGCCCGGCCGGAAAGCCGCAAAAAGGGAAAAAGAAAGCGCAATAAAGTATCATTTTTCGTGACCTTCCCGCATTTGTGCAAAGGTAAAAATATGTTAATATATTTAATGTGCCGAAGGGAAAAGATTCTTTCCCGAAGGCGCGATCTGATTTTTCTAGGGGAGACGGGAAAATGGCAGAAGGAACTGTGGCTCCGGCTACGTTAAAATGTAAGATCTGCGGAGGCGAGCTGAGAAACGATTATCTCGGCGGTTTCTGTGTATGCGCGCACTGCGGCAACAAGTGGTCGATCCAGGATCTGGTTCCGGATTACGGGAAATACTCCCGCGTCATCGAGAAGATGAACCGCGCCAAACAGCTCCTCGACGAGAATCCCGACCCCGCGACGATGGGTCAGGCAAGGCTCATGTATAAGACCGCCGCGCTCGAATGCGCATCTTTCATGGACGCGGTCGGCAGCGACCTTCAGAAGAACTGCATAGAAGGGCAGAAGAGAGCCGACGATCTCGGCACCTATGCCAAAGCGAAGAGTTTTTATGACAAGAAATCCTATTCCCGCGCACTTGTAGAATTCCGGAAAGTCCCGGATCTTCTGGATGCTCCCGCGCTGATCGCCGAATGCGAAAAAGGCGTGGTCAAGGAGCGGAAAAAGCGCATTCCTTATGCGATCATTGTCGGTCTCATCCTGCCGACGATCCTCTGCATCGCGCTTTATGAGAAGTTTTCATTCCCGCTTTATTTCGGGATCCCGATCGGCCTGGTCCTTGCGGCCGGCCTGGCTTTTGTGATCTATAGAGACGGCGCGATCGCCACCATCATCCAGATCCTCTCGTTTGTCTCGGCCGTACCGCTGATCATCTTCCTGATCCTTGCATACGGATTCCATATGGAGACCGGACCTGCAGCCATGACCGCCATCGGCGTGCCGATCGCTGTGGTCGTCGCACTGGGCCTGATGCCGGATCACAAGCCGCAGCAGTAAGGTCTTAGAGGAATAGACGTAAGGCCCTAAGGAAGGATCTGTAAGGACGGATCTCTGCGGCACATCCCGCGTCAGCGGAAATCGCTTTTAATATGCATTTTCATCGGGCAGCTATGGTACAATAAAACTTAGCTGCCCGGTTCTTTTGGGGCAGAAAAATAGGATTGCGAGGAGTAGATTTATGAAGATCGGATGTGTAAAAGAGATCAAGAACAATGAATTCCGTGTCGGTCTGACACCGGACAACGTCAGAGCCTATGTTGCCGCAGGACACCATGTCTATATGGAAAAAGGCGCCGGCGTCGGCTCCGGTTTTACCGATAACGAGTACGTGGATGCCGGTGCGTCCCTGATCGATAATGCCGCGGATGTATGGCATCTTGCGGACATGATGGTCAAGGTCAAAGAGCCGCTCCCGGAGGAATATCCGCTCTTCCGCGATGGTCTCATCCTCTATACATACCTGCATCTGGCCGCTGACAAAGAGCAGGCGGATGCTCTTTTGGCCGGCAAAGTCAAAGCTGTCGCTTATGAGACGCTTCAGGAAAAGGATCGTTCCCTTCCGTGTCTTGCGCCGATGTCCCAGATCGCGGGCCGTCTCTCCATTCAGGAAGGCGCGAAGTACTTAGAGAAAAAGTTCGGCGGTGAAGGCATTCTTCTCGCCGGTGTTCCCGGAACCCCGAAGGCCAATGTCGTGATCCTCGGCGGCGGTACGGTCGGCATGAATGCCTGCAAGATCGCGGTCGGTATGGGTGCCAATGTCACGATCCTCGATGTTAACCTTCGAAGACTCGAAGAGCTCGACAACATGTTCGGTGCGCATATCCAGACCCTCGTAAGTAATGACTCGAATGTCGAGCGTGTCGTCAAAGACGCGGACCTCGTTATCGGTTCCGTACTGATCCCCGGAGGCTCCACCCCGAAGCTCTTTAAGAAGAAGTATCTCCCCGAGATGAAGAACGGCGCGGTATTTGTAGATGTCGCCATCGACCAGGGCGGCTGCGGTGAATCTTCGCACGTTACCACCCACGACGATCCGGTCTATATCGAAGACGGTGTCGTTCACTACTGCGTCGGCAACATGCCGGGTGCCGTGCCGAGAACAAGTACCATCGCTCTTACGAATGCGACATTGAAATACGGTCTTCAGATCGCCGAGGCGGGCCTCGAGGAAGCTTGCAAAAAGAGCGAAGTCATCACGTCCGGCGTGAACTGCTATGACGGCAAGTGCACCAACAGAAATGTTGCCGCCGCTCTCGGATACGAATTTACCGAGCTTTCTTCCCTTATGTAAAAGATCCCGTATCGTTATAAATAGTGAGGCCGTTTTGCACAAAAAAACGGCCTCATTTTTTACGCCCGGAAGGCGCCTTTTCCCTTGAACAGGAATTCATTAAATGATAAAGTTATATTGATAATTAGCTTTTTCCAGGGAGGATATATATGGGACTTTTTGATAAGAAATTCTGCGATTTCTGCGGAAATAAGATCGGCCTTCTCGGCAACAAGAAACTCGAAGACGCCAACATGTGTAAAGACTGCGCCAGCAAGCTTTCCCCGTGGTTCAGCGAGCGCCGTCACAGCACGAAGGCAGATATCGACAGACAGCTCGAATATAGAGAGCAGAACAAGGCAGCGGTCGCAGCTTTTACAACGACACAGTCTCTGGGCCGTACTACGAAGCTCCTGATCGACGATAACAATAAGAAATTCATGGTCACCAGCGCGAGCGATCTGAGCGCCGCGAACCCGGACGTTCTCGATTATTCGCAGGCTCTCGGCTGTGATCTCGATGTCAAGGAGAGCAGAAACGAGCTCCGTACCAAGGATGCGAACGGCCAGTCCGTCAGCTACAATCCTCCGCGTTATGAATATTCCTATGACTTCCACGTCATCATCCACGTCAATCACCCGTATTTTGACGAGATGAAGTTCTCGCTTTCAAACGGCAGCATCAAGGTCGGCGAGCAGCCGATGAACCCGGGCCAGAGCGGCGGATGGAGCGTTTCCAGATCCGGCTTCAGCCTCACGGGCAATAAGATCGACCAGTACTACGAGTGCGTAGATATGGGCAACCAGATCAAGGCGGCCATCGATGCGATGAGAACCGGCGGTAACGTCACCATGAGTGCTCAGTCCGGCCAGTATGTTCCGAATCAGGGCATGCCGATGCAAGGTGGTATGCAGATGACCCAGGGCGGCTACGGCCAGCCGGTCCCGATGCAGGGCGGTATGCCGATCCAGCCGGGTATGAATGCCGGAATGGGCGCTGGTATCGTTGCAGGTATGGCGATGCCGCAGGGAATGCCTATGCAGGGTTATCCTCAGCAGGGTTATCCGCAGCAGCAGATGGCGCAGAACTTCCAGAATATGCAACAGCAGCAGGCTTTTGCCGCTCAGCAGGCGGAAATGCAGGCACTGGCAAACGATCCTCAGGCGATGGCGCAGAGACTGCAGCAGGCGCAGCAGGAAGCCATGCGGACCATGCAGCAGCAGGGTATAGGTGCAGCCGGAATGGGCATGGGCGCAGGCATGGGCCTTCAGCAGGGAATGCCGATGCAGCAGGGTTATCCCCAGCAGCCGATGGCACAGAATTTCCAGAATATGCAGCAAGCTCAGCAGCAGGCATTTGCCGGCCAGCAGGTACAGCAGAATTTCCAGAACGTACAGCAGGCCATGGGCGGTGCCGGTATGCAGGTCACTTGTCCGGCATGCCAGGCGACGACGACCGTCGGCCCGAACGGCTGCTGCGAATTCTGCGGAAACAAGATCATGTAAATTCATATCGGAGAACTTCCTGATAGCGGGGGGCTGCCATTTCATGGCGGCTCCTTTCTTTTTATGCCCGAAAAGATCCGTTCCATGAGTCCAGGTTGACATATACCCCCGGGGGGTATAAAATAGCGATGTAAAGACATACCCCCTGGGGGTATGCGATAAAGGGAGTTCATCCGGCCCGCGAAGTGGCCGATAAAGGAGTAAAGTTATGAGTTCAACGCGAAAATGTCCGCACTGCAGCGACCGAAAGAAGATGCGTTCGGAAGAAGAGAAGAAGGAGCTTCTGAAGCGCCTTCGCCGGGCCGAGGGCCAGATCCGCGGCATCGAGAACATGATCGAAGAAGATGCCTACTGCCCCGATATCCTTGTTCAGGTCTCGGCAGTCACCTCGGCGCTCAACAGCTTTAACAAAGAACTGATGGCCTGCCATATGCGTTCCTGTGTGGCGGACGATATCCGCGCCGGAAAAGACGAAGCGATCGATGAGTTTCTTAAGGTCATGCAGAAACTGATGAAGTAAATCCACCGGGAAGATCCGGTTAGAAAGTTTAGAGTAAATAAGTAATGATACAGTATCAGGTTACGGGAATGAGCTGCGCGGCATGTGTCGCGCGTGTGGAGAAAGCGGTCTCCGCGGTGCCGGGCGTCACGGAAGTGGCGGTCAGCCTTCTTACGAATTCCATGGGCGTATCGGGCGAGGCGGATCCGAAAGACGTGATCGCCGCGGTCGAGAAGGCCGGGTATTCCGCGCGCCTCAAATCCGGATCGTCCGCATCTGATCCCAAGCCCCAGATCTCGGAGGACCTTAAAGATACCGAGACTCCGAAGCTTGTTCGAAGGCTCATCCTCTCCGCAGGATTCCTTCTGCTCCTTATGTATGTCAGCATGGGCCACAATATGTGGAATCTCCCGCTGCCCTCCTATTTTGAGCATAACCATCTGGGCCTGACGCTTCTTCAGATGATCCTTGCCCTGATCGTGATGATCATCAACAGAAAGTTCTTCGAAAGCGGCACGAAGTCGCTTCTTCACGGCGCCCCGAATATGGATACGCTTGTGGCCTTAGGCTCCGGCGTGTCTTTCCTCTGGAGCCTTTTCGTCTTCTTTAAGATGTGCGGCATGATCACTACCGGCTCCGTAAATGCCGATCTGCACGAGCTCTATCACGGGCAGCTCTATTTTGAGTCGGCAGCCATGATCCCCGCCCTCATTACGGTCGGGAAGACCCTGGAGTCGATAAGTAAAGGCAGAACCACCAATGCCTTAAAGAGCCTGATCGATCTGTCTCCGAAGACCGCCCGTGTCCTTCGAGCCTGTGACGGGGAGACATGTGATCTTTCTGCTGCAAAAGATCCGTCCGCCGAGCTGATCGTTCCTGTCGAGGAAGTCGTCGTCGGGGATATCTTCCTCGTAAAGCCCGGCGAAAGCATCCCTGTAGACGGGATCGTCCTGGAAGGCGAGAGCGCCGTCGATGAATCGGCCCTGACCGGTGAATCGGTCCCTGTAGATAAAGAGCCCGGACTTAAGGTCAGCGCGGCCACGATCAACCGCTCGGGCTTTTTGAAGTGTCAGGCGACCCGTGTCGGAGAAGATACGACACTGTCACGGATCATACAGATGGTGTCGGAGGCCTCGGCCACAAAAGCCCCGATCGCCCGTATCGCAGATAGAGTCTCGGGGATCTTCGTTCCCGCAGTCATTGGTATCGCTATATTTGTTATCGCCGCCTGGCTTCTGGCTGGAAAAGAAGCGAGCTTCGCCCTCGCCCGCGGGATCTCGGTCCTCGTGATCTCCTGCCCCTGCGCTTTAGGCCTTGCGACCCCTGTTGCCATTATGGTCGGTAATGGTCTGGGCGCCCGAAACGGAGTCCTCTTTAAGACCAGTGAAGCGCTGGAGCTTCTGGGAAGAGCGGAGGTCGTCGCACTCGATAAGACCGGCACCATTACGTCCGGTGAGCCGCGTGTCGTGGAGATCCTCCCGTCGGAAGGCGTAGAGAAGGAAGACCTTCTTTCGAAGGCCTATGCCCTCGAGAGGAAAAGCGAACATCCCTTAGCGAAGGCGATCGTCACAGAGTACCAGAACACTTCCCCGGATAAGGAGATCCCTGAAGTAACGGCATTTTCCATCCATGCCGGTTCCGGCCTCGAAGGAAAACTCTCCGGGAAGCTCCTCCACGGCGGAAGCGGCAAATATATGCGAAGCCTCCTTCCGATCCCGGCTTCTCTAGCAAACGAAGAAGAAAGATGCGCCAGAGAAGGCCAGACCCCGCTCTTTTTTGAAGAGGACGGTAAGCTTTTAGGCATTATCTCCGTGGCCGACACCATGAAGGATGATTCCGAAGAGGGGATCAAAGAGCTTCAAAACCTGGGCCTTTCGGTCGTGATGCTGACCGGCGATAACCGGAAGACCGCGGACGCAATAGGGAAGAAGGCCGGTGTCGATCACGTGGTGGCGGATGTCCTTCCGGAGGGAAAAGCCGATGTCATTAAGAAGCTTCAGGGAAGTAGCTCCGATAAGCCCGCCCGCGTCATTATGGTCGGTGACGGCATCAACGATGCCCCGGCCCTCACGACAGCGGATATCGGGATCGCGATCGGTGCCGGCACGGATGTCGCCATCGAATCCGCGGACATCGTCCTGATGAATAACTCCATTAAAGATGTCGCCGCGGCGGTCCGGTTAAGCCGGAAGACCCTGAAGAATATCCATGAAAACCTTTTCTGGGCATTCTTGTATAACGTGATCTGTATCCCGATCGCGGCAGGTATCCTGTCTTGGAAGATGAATCCCATGATCGGGGCGGCAGCCATGAGTATCAGCAGTTTTACGGTCTGTATGAACGCGCTTCGGCTGAATCTGTTTAAGATGCACGACAGTTCTTCCGACCGCCCGCTAAGAAGAGGCGGGAATTTAGATCTTGATCTTCCCGGGGATGTCCCCGAAGAAATAACGGTTCCGGAAACGGAGAAAAGGAGTAACGATATGAAGAAAACAGTTAAGATCGAAGGCATGATGTGCGGCCATTGCGAGGCTTCCGTGAAAAAAGGACTGGAAGAGCTCGATTTCGTAGCTAAAGCGACCCCGAACCACACCACCAATTCCTGTGAGATCGAGATCGCAGAGGGTGCTTCCTGGGACGAAGAGAAGGTCAAAGCCGTAGTGGAAGGGAAGGACTATAAGTACTTAGGCGAAGCCTGATCCCTTATTTCTGCCCCCGAGTTTTCGGTAAGCCCTTGATTTATTTTCCGACTTTTAGTAAAATCTGAAAGTCGCATGGGTGGTTAGCTCAGCTGGTTAGAGTACTTGCTTGACATGCAAGGGGTCGTTGGTTCGAGTCCAATACTACCCACCAGAAAAGGCAGTTCCGGATTCGGAGCTGCTTTTTTTGTTAAGAGAAAGGAAGGTCCTACGATATGACGACTGTTCTTTGTTATGGAGATTCGAATACCTATGGCTACGATCCGAAAACGGGTCTTCGCTATCCTGAGGACGTCCGCTGGCCGGGTGTCCTGACCAAGCTTCTCGGAGAAGGCTACCACGTGATCGAGGAAGGCTGTAACGGCAGAACGACGGTCACCGATGATCCGATCGAAGGCTGGAAGAACGGCCTTGACTACCTGCGCCCGTGCCTCAATTCCCATAAGCCCGTGGATATCGTGGTCCTGATGCTCGGCACCAATGATCTAAAAGAAGTCTTCCACCTGACGGCTGGGGAAATTGCCGATAACGCCGGGATCCTCGTCGATGTGATCCAGTCCTTCACGAAAGAAAAGCAGGGCTTTGTCCCGAAGATCGTCCTTATAAGTCCGCCGGAGATCGGAAAAGACATGCCGAACTCTGTATTCTCTTCCGCATTTGCGCCCCGCTCCATCGAGGAATCGAAGAAGTTCCCGAAAGAGTACCGCCGCATCGCCGAAAGTAAGGACTGTCTGTTCCTGGATGCCGCGGAATTTATCTATCCGTCCGATGCGGATTCGCTGCATCTGACCGGGGAAGGGCACAGGATCCTGGCCGAAAAGGTCGCGCAGATCGTCCGTTCGATTCCCGTTTAACCGCCAAACAGTGAGAATTAGTACCGCGATTCTTGCCGATTCGTCGGTGGTAGAGTCAAAATCATTTGCGCTATAATCTAGTATGACGAAACATTTGGAAGAGATGAGGAGGTTCCTATGGGAAGTCGGAGATGGTCAATGTACGCGCTGATGTCGCTTGTTGTGCTGGCATTTATGCTTATCTGCTTTGTGAAAATATTCGGTAGTGATAAGGATGACGAGAAGATCCGTCAGAATCAGATGAAAATGGTCGAATCGGCTGCCGAGACTATTAATTCCCGAAACCTGGATGTTATGTATATCGGAGCGGATCTCGGTGCTCCATCGAATTTCCGTGCAAGAAAGGTCTATAACTTTAACGAGGAATCTCTGGAAACCGTCGATTCTCCCGCCGGCCATGTCGGGCATATGATCATTATCAACGATCCGAAGGGCGATCTTTTTATCTCGGATGACCAGTGGGCCGCATTAAGTGAACTTCGTGCAAACTACGGCTACTATATCGTTTATTTCGGCAATGCCAAGTTCGAAAAGATGAAGGAGGTTGGCCTGATCTCCAGTATCCCATCCTCCACGGTAAAGAGCATGATCATCTGGGGAAATAGCAGTGCCCCGGGCTTTGCAGACGATACGGCCCTGATCCCCAGTAAAGTCCTAAGATCCCTCTCCGCCGAGCAGGTACCTGTGTATGCGATGATCATGGAACTCAGTACCTATGAGAGATACTGGAATTAACAGAAGAAACGGCTGTTTCCCTTGTTCTTATATGAATATACTTTGGGCATCCCGATGATGAGATGCCCATTTTTTCGCGTGAAAATCTTCTCACGTTATTGAAATATAACTTGGGAGGATATGCGATATGGTAGTGAACATAAATGAAGAACTGGAAACGAAGATCACATCCGGACTGCGTACGATCTATACGGTAGAGGACCGCTATTACAACCTCAAGCAGATCGAGAGATCCATTATCCGTGATGTATTTGGAAAAGAAGAAGGAAAGAAACATTCCCTTGAGGATTGTCTTGCTAAATTCAGGAAGCTCCCTTCTGTGCAGAATTCGTACGTGAAGTTTGCGATCCGGAAATTTGAAATGACGATTGACATCTGGAACCGGGATAAGCAGCAGATCAAGATGGAGATAAGGGACAGGAAGAAGTTTCAGAAGATCCTTGAGAAGGTTGCCAAAGACCTGAAGGGGAAGGTCCTGTTCGATTTAAGATTTTCCGGCTCTGACAATTCCGAACCCATCGATGCCATTCTGATCGTCCCCTCTGGGATCTACCTTCTGAACCTCTTTGTCCCGGTCGGGGATGCAGGAGTCGATGAAGATGGCTACTGCTGCTGGTTTGATGTAAAGACCGTCAAGTTAATGAAACTGAATGTCCGTGAAGAACTGGAGAAGCAGAAAGAACTGGTGAAAGATATCCTTGCCGAGAAAATGGATCTTCCATGTGATGTATTTCCCAGACTGATCGTAGGCGGAGACGACGCATTCAACAACCGCTGTTCCCCGAATGTGAGATGCGACAGACTGCCTACGCTCGAAAAGAACCTTAAATTCCTGAACATCAAGCTCCTGAGAAAGTTTGACATCGTGGCCGTCTCTTCGAAGCTTCAGACGTCCATGGTCAAGGAAGTGAAGAAGCCCGTGTTCCGTGAGCCGGAATTAGTCGAAGCATACTGCCAGCTGAAGGGATTGTGCCAAAAGGACGATGAAGTATATAACTGATCGAAGAGATGGTATAATGAGCTTGTATAGGGATGCAATTAGGAAGAGAATGAATAGTGATGATCTGAATCAGTAAGAAACAACGGCGTTTCATCTTAGGATGAGACGCCTATTTAATTAGGAGACGGATATGCAAAAACCGATTATAGGCGTGATGCCGTTATGGGATGATGAGAAAGAGAGTATGTGGATGCTTCCCGGGTATTTTGAGGGGATCATGCAGGCCGGAGGAACTCCGATCATGTTCCCGATGCTCACAGATGAGCAGGAGCTTCGTCATCTCATGAGTATTACGGATGGTATTCTTTTTGCCGGAGGCCACGATGTTTCCCCCGAACTCTATGGTGAGGAGCCGATCGAGGGTGTCAGCAGCTGTAAGAAGCGCGATGAGATGGAGAAGATCGTACTCCGCATGGCGATTGAGACGAATAAGCCAGTTCTTGGCATCTGCAGAGGCATCCAGTTCATCAATGCAGCACTCGGCGGAACCCTCTATCAGGATCTTCCGACACAGTTCGATTCTGAATTAAATCACCATCAGGAGCCACCATATGATGTCCCGGTTCATGAGGTGAATATACTGAAGGAATCCCCGCTGTACAGTTGCTTGAATACAGAGAAGATTCAGGTCAATAGTTATCACCATCAAGCAGTGAAGGATGTAGCCCCCTGTCTCAAAGTAATGGCAACTGCAGAGGATGGACTGGTAGAAGGATTATATATGCCCGATCACCGGTTCTTGTGGGCGGTACAATGGCATCCGGAGTTTTCGTATCTCAAGGACGAAAACAGTCAGAAGATATTCAAGGCATTTATTGATTCGGTTATTTGATTTATCTTCGAGACGAAACTGTGAGTTCGTTCAAGCATTCCTCTAGATTATCCCGCTCATATGCCTTATTATGGAAATAGGTATCGGCCGTGTATTCACACATCAGGACTGGGGGGATGTTTGTGAGTAGGAAGAGTAAAGATTTTAGTTTACGTAAGGTCCGTATCGCGGGATTTGAAATAAAGTGGTTCATTATCATCTCGCTTATCATAATCACCGGCTGTGTGTTGGGTGCGTTTCCTACCGGAATGGTAGGTGCGTTCCTGTTTCTTATGGTGTTCGGTGAACTTCTCAATCAGACAGGTAATATCACACCATTTGTGAAAACCTTCCTCGGAGGCGGTGCCATTGTCTGTATCTTTGTGGGTGCTGCGATCGTTTACTGGCATCTTGTTCCGACAGATATTGTGGAGAATTGTTCCACCTTCATGAAGGGAGCAGGGTTCCTGGATTTCTATATTGCCGCCTTGATCACAGGATCGATCCTTGGCATGAACCGTAAACTCCTTATTCGTGCAGCTATAAGATATCTGCCTTGTATTGTCGGAGCTGTTGTTGTAGCCCTTGCAGGAGTTGCCGCAGTTGGTTATCTCTTCGGCATGAGTGCCGGTGAATCAATTGCTTATATTGGTATGCCCATCATGGGAGGCGGCATGGGAGCTGGTGCGGTTCCGATTGCCAAGGTGTTTGAAAGTGCATTGAGTATTCCTTCTGAGACTATTCTCAGTCGTCTGGTTCCTGCAGTTGCTCTGGGAAATGCTTTCGCTATTGTTTGCGGTGGCCTTTTGAACAGACTGGGAGAAGCATGTCCGTCTCTTACAGGTAATGGATCGCTCATGCGTTCGGATGATCCATCTCTTAAAGAAGAGAAGAAAGAACCTAAGGATAGAAGTGTGGAGAGTTATGCCAAAGGCGTGATCGTCTCTACATCTTTCTATGCTTTTGGCTGCTTAGTTGCTTTCCTCATTAAGAAGCTGGGATTAGATATCCATCCCTATGCCTGGATGATCATTGGCGTAGCACTAGCCAAGAGCTTCAATCTTATCCCGGAAGAATACGAAGAGAATGCTTCTCTCTGGTATTCCTTTGTTTCGAAGAACTGGACTGCTGCATTGATGCTGGGTATCGGTATGGCCTATACCGATATGGGACAGATCATTGATGCATTTAACCTCCAGTACATCGTGCTTGTACTTGTAACCGTCCTTGGCGCAGTTCTCGGATCTGCTCTTATCGGAAGAGTAGTCGGATTCTACCCAATCGAAGCGGCGATTACCGCCGGACTCTGTATGGCGAACATGGGTGGAACCGGAGATGTAGCTGTTCTCATGGCTTCCAAACGGATGAAGTTGATGCCATTTGCGCAGATATCTTCAAGACTTGGAGGAGCGGTGATTATCTTGCTGGCTTCCTTCCTGGTACCAGTTTTCTTTGGGTGAAGTAAATAATATAAACCGTTGAATGAAATAGTAATACTACGTTTTAATTATTCAATTCAATTCAGGCACTATTCCAGTTACTTAAATGAAAAACTAAATTAGTGTTGGATTATTCTCGACTTGTAAACGTTCGTAATTTGTGCTGTTACGGCGCTTAAAAAGGGGGTATAATGGCATAAAACTGTTGAGTATTCCGAGTTTTGTTG
>JAEEGJ010002492.1_pt1 | contig 93268 bp, 72 predicted proteins | sample 8958761 | NCBI WGS metagenome assembly JAEEGJ01 (sample SAMN16246546, study PRJNA631951) | gut metagenome | biome: gut microbiome; feature: rumen; material: RS-attached | host: Bos | place: Iran: Karaj | collected 2018-10 | reverse complement strand
GATTGTTGTAGGTCATGGCATCGTTGACGACGGTCAGGTTCTCACAGACGAAGTCCGGCGCGTCCACCCGCAGGGTGTAGGTCAGGAACGTGCCGATCGTGCCGCCGATCTCGTCCGGTAGATTGGCGTGGTCGTGCCACAGGATGATGGTGGAGTCGCGGTCCTCACCACGCAGGGTAATCTCGGCTTTGTGGCTGTGGATCAACACTTTCTCCTCATACACGCCCTTCTTGATATAGACGCACGAGCGCCCTTCGGGCTTGAACGAGCGCAGGGAGTTGACGGCGGCCTGGATGGTGGTGAAGTCGCCGCTGCCGTCCTTGGCCACTACGACGGTGGTGACAATCGGTGACGCTGCCAGGGCGGACGCCGCACAGAAGAGGGTGCACAGGCAACAGAGGAGGAGTTTCTTTTTCATCTTGCAAGTTCTATCTGAGGTTTTCCAGGATCCATTCCATATGCCCGTACTCGGTCTCATCGGTCGTCCAGTGCTCGTTGATCGGGGTGATCAGGGCCTGTTTGGGGCACTGGAGGGTGTTCCAGACCGCATAGGAGGTCGTGGGCGTGCAGACGTCGTCGTTGTAGCCCCAGGTCATCCGTACCGGGCAGCTGATGTGGCGGGCAAAATTGACCGCATCGAAATAGGACAGCGTCCGGACGTGCTCCGGCGTGAGGAATTCCCGGCTCATGTGGGGATAGCCGCCCGTGCGCCCCGCTTCGGCATAGGCCGCCATGTCGGCCAGGGCCGGATGGTTGACCACGCACTGCGTGATGCGCTTGTCCAGGCCCGCGGCGACCAGGGCCAGTCCCCCGCCCTGGCTGCCGCCCTGCACGGCGATGTTCCTGCCGTCCCACTCCGGGAGCGAGGTCAGCAGGTCGATCGCCTTCACCAGGCCCACGTACACGTGACGCATGTAGTAGCGCTCCCGGGAATCGATCCCGTTCTCCAGATAGCCGTTGGCGGATGAGTTGAAGGCGGCCGAGATCTCGGCGAAGGTCCCGTCGTCGAGGCGCGGATCCAGGCCGTGGATCTCCGTTTCCAGCCGGATGAATCCGTTCTCGGCATAGAAAGGTTTGGGATTCTTGATGGTCTTGATGCCGGCGCCCGGCGGGCAGAGCACGGCGGGGCAGGACCCCTTCTTCGCTCCTACGGGCATGAACAGATAGGCGTAGAGGCACTGGTGTGCGTCGATCTGAATCCGCACCACATCGCACTCCACCTGGTCCGTGCAGAGTTCCGGGTAGCGTTCCCGCTTGTAGGACAGCGGCGTCCCCGCGGCTTCGTCGAGGGTTTGCTGCCAGAACGCGCTGAAATCCGCGGGCTCCTGCGTGTACGGGACGATCTTCTCCGGCGAGAAGCCTACCTTGATGTGGTGCTTGTAGGTCTTTCCGTCGAGGGTCAGGCTGAGGCGCAGGTCCCGGAAGCCGGGCGTGCGGCGGGTGCCCATGGCTATGGTGCAGACTCCGCCCTTGAGCGTGGCCGTGCCGGACTTGTCATCCGCCAGACGGTCGTCCGCGAGGGTATATTCGACCACCCCGTCACGCGGGATGCCGTATTTGAAGAACTGGACCCGGACGGTGGCTTTCTCGCCGGTCTTGTAAATCCAGTCGGCGTGGTCGGGCACGGTCACCCAGAGGTAGTCCGAGCGGTGGGGATAGTTCTCCGCCCGGGTTGCGGCTGCACTGAGCAGCAACGCTAACAGCAGCAAGTATTTACGCATCTTGTTACAGGGATTACCAGCGGGCGGGGTCACCGCCCAGGACGTTTTCTACAGTATATTCCGCCGCCTCGGCGGGGGTGAGGGCCCGCAGGCCCGCCCATTTCGCACGGGTGGACATATCGGCCCGGCGGCCACGGTTGCCGTATTCATAGAGGTGCAGGTCCGGACTTTCGGCCGCATAGGACATGCTCCAGGTCGTCGGCCAGCCGAGCGGATCCATCTCGTCGCAGAGATCGCTGTCCAGGATCGCCACCTTCGGGAAATTGTGCCACGGGCGGCCGATGGCGATGGGGCGACCGTCATCCCCGTTGCGCGGCGAATTGGGCGCATAGGTGAAGCGGCAGCGGTGGAACACGAAGCCATAAGGCTGGTCGCCCCGGGTGGAGGGGGCCGTGATCCAGCCGCCGCCCCAGGAGCGGATCTCGCAGTTCTCGAACCAGGCGACGGCCCCGCCGTAGATATAATCCGTGCGGCCCACCACCAGGCAGTTCTCGAAGTAGGAGCGCTTGCCGTCTTTCCAGAGATACATCGTATCCTGGTAACCCGTTATATCGCAATCTGTTACATAGAGCTTGTCACCCAGCTGCGCAATGGCCTGGGCCTGGGCCACGGGCCCGGCCGTATTGGCGAGGGTCAGGTGCTCGATCCGGCAGTTCTCCCCCACCACGGTGAGCGTGGCGGAAGTCTTGAGCAGCAGGGGGTCCGAGCGCATCCATTTCATTGCGCTCTCCTGCGGCAGGCGCGCCCCGGAATAGATGTCCGGTCCGTCGTACATATGGTAACTCACCACAGTGCCTTTGCGGCTCTCGCCCCGCAGGGTGAGCTTGCGCTTGCTCTCCGGGATGAGGAGTTTCTCCTGGTCATACACCCCGTCCTTGATAAAGATGACCCAGCGCTGCTCCGAGAAGTCCGGGGCGGCGTTGATAGCCGCCTGCAGTGAAGTGTAATCCCCGCTCCCGTCGGCGGCGACCACCGCATCCGGACGGCTCTGAGCCGCGGCATCGCGGTGCAGCGTCACCACCTGCCCGGGAACGGTCTCGATATCATATTCATAAGCCGCCGGGGCCGCATAGCCGCGCAGCGGAGCCTGCTCACTGATCAGCGGGCGGAGGATCTCCTGAGCGGCGAAAAGCGGGTTGGGGTTGGCGGTCCCGGCCGGCACGGCCTGCAGGCCTTCGCCCGCCAAGGCGTCGTAAGAGCGCACGCGCAGGTTTCCGCCGACGGTTGAGCGCAGGCGCGCCTCCACCAGGTGGCCGTCCTTCCAGACCAGCTTCTCCAGCACGAAACCGCCGCGGGCGCGCAGGCCTTCCACGGAGCCCTCGCCCAGCGCATCGGGCAGGGCCGGCAGCAGGTGTACGGCGCCGTCGTGGCTCTGCAGCAGCATTTCCGCAATGCCGGCGGTGCAGCCGAAGTTGCCGTCGATCTGGAACGGCGGGTGAGCGTCGAACAGGTTGGGATAAGTGCCGCCCGACTGCCCGCCCTGGCTCGTGGGATTGACCAGCGAGAGCTGGTCCTTGATCAGCTTGAAGGCGTGGTTACCGTCCAGCATCCGCGCCCAAAGGCAGACCTTCCAGCCCATCGACCAGCCCGTGGAGGCGTCATTGCGCTGAATCAGGGTGTTGCGCACCGCCTCGGTGAGCACCGGAGTGCGGTACGGGGAAATCTGGTAGCCCGGGTAGAAGCCCCAGAGATGGGAAACGTGGCGGTGGTGGTCGGTGGGGCTGTCCCAGTCCTCGAACCATTCCTGCAGCTGCCCGTAGCGGCCCACCTGCATCGGCGGGAGGCGGCGGCGCATCGCGTCCAGCGTGTCGGCGAACGCCGCATCCAGCCCGAGGATGGCCGCGGCGCGCGCGGTGTTCGTGAAGAGGTCGGTCACCAGCTGGTTGTCCATCGTGATGCCGGCGAACATATTGGTCTTCTGGCTTGCGGGGCGGTTCTCCGGCGAATCGGAAGGCGCCACGACCAGGTAGCCCGTGTTCGGATCCTCCACCAGGAAGTCCACGAAGAACTCGGCCGCGCCCTTCATCAGGGGATAGGCCTCGGCGAGGTAAGTCTTGTCACCGTTGTAGAGGTAGCGGTCCCAAAGGTGCTGGCAAAGCCAGGCGCCCCCGCTCGGCCAGAGGCCGCAATAGGCATAGTCCAGCGCGCCCGTGATGCGCCAGAGATCGGAATTGTGGTGCAGCACCCAGCCCCGGCAACCGTACATATTGCGCGCCGTGCGCGCCCCCGTTACGGCGAGTTCGCGAATCATCCGCAGCAAGGGCTCGTGGAGTTCGGAGAGGTTGGTCAGCTCCGCCGGCCAGTAGTTCATCTCCACATTGATGTTGGTGGTGTAATTGCCGCACCAGGGGGCCTTGACACGGGCATTCCAGATGCCCTGCAGGTTGGCCGCCTGGCCGCCCGGTTGCGAGCAGGAGATCAGCAGGTAGCGGCCGAACTGGAAGTAGGTGGCCACCAGCGGGGCGTCCTCGGTCCAGTTGAAGGCAAGCAGCCGGTAGTTGACCGGCCGGTCCTCGGAATAAGAATGGCCCAGGTCCAGCCGTACCCGGTCGAACTGGGCCTTGTAGGCGGCGACGTGGGCGGCAAGGGCCTGGTCGTATTTGCGCGAAGCGTTTTTCAGATAAGCGGCGTTGCGCGCGTACGGGTCGGCATTCACCGTCTTGTAATCCACGAAATTGGTGGCGAGCGAGATGTGCAGCAGCAGCTCCGTCGCGCCCTCGACGCGCAGCGACTCCCCTGCCGCCGTGATCTTTCCGCCCTTGACCGTGGCCTTGGTATCATTGACATAGCGGATGGCGCCCGGGATGCCGCCCTTGTCGTCCCCCTTGCCCTCCAGGCGGAGCAGGTTTTTGGCCGGCGTGCTCACCTGCACGTTCTGCATCGGTGTATCATAGAAGAGTTCGCAAGAGAGGGCCTTGGGCTTGGAGGCCGTCAGGCGCACGAGGATCAGCTGGTCGGTAAAAGAAGCGAAGACTTCCTCGGCATATTCCACCCCGTCGATACTGTAGCTGGTGCGCACCACCGCCCGGTCGATGTCCAGCTCGCGGCGGTAATTCTTGACTTCGGTGCCGCGGCCCGCAAAACGGATCTTCAGTGAGCCCGCCGTCTGGTAAGACATTTCCTCGCCTACGGGCGAGAGGAAGTTCTCGTCGCCCAGTTTCTGGGCTTCCTCATATTTCCCGGAAAAAAGCAAATCCCTGATTTTCTGCAGGTTCTGCAGGCCCTTGGGGTTCCAGTTCTCATAGGGTCCTCCCGTGGAGATGGTCTCCTCGTTGAGTTGGAGTTCCTCCACTTCGGTGCCGCCATAGACCATCGCGCCGATACGGCCGTTGCCCACCGGCCAGGCTTCTTCCCAGGCCTGGGCGGGCTTGTCGAACCAAAGGACGTTTTTCGGAGCCTGGGCGCGTAGCAAACCCGGCAGGGCGCAGAGCGCCAGGAGCGGCAGAAAGAGTCTTTTCATCACAAAAATGCATTTATTATCCACCTTAAAGATACAAAAAAGCCTACATTTGATTAAGAGATTTTCTCTATATTTGCATATAACCAATTAGAATGCACCCCATGACACTACGCCACCTCCTCGCCGCGACCCTGCTCGCCGGCTTCTGCACCCTGGCCCTCGCGCAGAATCATACTGCCGAGATGCACCCTGCATTCAAAGTCATCACCGACACCAGCCGTGAGCCCATCGCCCCGGGTAAGTGGGAGCCCACGGTGGAGAGCCTCTCCGCCTGGGTCTGCCCCGAATGGTTCCGCGATGCCAAATTCGGCATCTGGGCCCACTGGGGGCCGCAATGCCAGCCCGAAGACGGCGACTGGTATGCCCGCAACATGTATATGCAGAACAACCGCCAGTACCAGTACAACATCGACGCCCGGGACCACCCGTCCCGTTTCGGCTTCAAGGACTGGATCCACGAATGGAAGGCCGAGAACTGGGATCCGGACGCTCTCGTGAAGCTCTACAAAGAGGCCGGAGCCCGCTATTTCTTCACCCTCGCCAACCACCACGACAACTTCGATCTCTTCGACAGCAAATACCAGAGCTGGAACTCCGTGGCCCTCGGCCCCAAGAAAGACATCGTGGGCGGCTGGGCGGCGGCCTGCCGCAAATACGGCCTGCCCCTGGGCGTGAGCGTGCACGCCGCACATTCCTGGAGCTGGTATGAGGTGTCCCGCGGCGCCGACACCAAGGGTCCCCTCGCGGGCGTTCCCTACGATGGCGTCCTGACCAAGGAGGACGGCAAAGGCACCTGGTGGGAGGGCCTGGATCCGCAGGAACTCTACGAGCAGCGCCACCCGCTGAGCCGTAACAACCGTGCCTGGGATTGGGAGGAAGGCCAGATCACCCCGCCCGACCAGGCCTTCGCCGACAAGATCTACAACCGCACCGTCCAGCTCATCAACGACTACGACCCGGACATTATCTATTTCGACGATACCTATCTCCCCCTCTGGCCCGTCTCCGACACCGGCCTCAAGATCCTCGCCCATGGCTACAACCGCAGCGCGGCCCGGCACGGCGGCGAATCCCAGATCGTCTTCACCGGGAAGGTCCTGACCCCCTGGCAGAAGCAGACCCTGCTCTGGGACGTGGAGCGCGGAGCACCCGACGCCATCCAGGAACTCCCCTGGCAGACCTGCACCTGCATCGGCAGCTGGCACTATGACAAGCACGTCTACTACAACGATACCTACAAGACGCCCGCCCAGGTGGTCGCGATGCTGGTGGACGTGGTCTCCAAGAACGGCAACCTCCTGCTGAACATCCCCCTGCGCGGCGATGGCACCCCGGATCCCACCGAGCTGAAGATCGTGAAGCGCATCGGCAACTGGATGAAGATCAACGGCGAAAGTATCTATGAGACCCGCCCGTGGGTCATCTATGGCGAGGGCCCGACCGCCGATGCGGCCAACCCCATCAACGCCCAGGGCTTCAACGAAGGCAAACAGGCGTTCTCCGCCGCCGACATCCGCTTCAACAAGAAGGGGGACAAGGTGCTTTACGTGACCCTGCTGGGCATGCCCGAGGCCGATATCACCGTCAAGGCCCTCGGCTCCAAGACCGAGCAGAACAGCCGCAAGATCCGCAGCATCACCCTGCTGGGCAGCGACGAAGCCGTCACCTGGACCCAGGGCAAGGATAAACTGACGATCGCCAAACCCGCGGCCGCTCCCGCAGAAGAGGCCGTGGTCTACAAAGTCGTCTTCAGATAATCGGTCCGGGAAGGCTACTTCCCGAACAGCTGCTCATAGGTATAGCTGGCGGCCTGACCGGCCGCCAGTTTGTGTGACCAGCCCACCCGGGCGGACGTGTCCGCGCCGGGACCGGTGCAGCCGTATTCGGCATAGAATGCCGTCTTTTCGTTGGCCGGATTGTTCCAGTTGTGCCAGCCCTCCGGGCGGATGTGGGCGCCGAGTTCGCAGTCAATGAAGACGGTCTGGGCGTAGGGCCGCCAGGGCCGCCCCAGATAGACCTTCTCCACCCCCGGATCCGCGGTCAGGCGGCAATCCTTGAACACATAGCCGAAGGCCTGGCCCTGAACCGTCGAGGCCGCCGTGACATAACTCTCGGCCTTGGAATGGATCTGGCAGCGCTCGAACCAGGCGGCGCTGCTGCCGAAGATGAAATCGGTCGTCCCCTCGATGTAGCAGTCGAAGAAGGCATTGCGGATGTGATTGCCGTCCTCGCTGAACTTGCCGAAGGTATAGAGGGTGTCCTGGTTGCCGAGGAAGCGGCACCTGCGGGCCGTGAAATGGTCGCCGTTGGTGAACAGGGCCACCGCCTGGCCCACGCGGCCGGCGTCGTTCTCCACCGTCAGGTCCTCCAGCGTGACATCCTCCGCGTGCACGAACATCGTGGCGCTGCCGGAGGTGCCGATGGTGCCCGTGAAGTTGCCCCAGGGCTGCGTAGCGGCGTTGCCATAGACGATGATGGTATTCGCGGCGTCCAGGCCCTTGAGCAGCAGGTGGCGCTTGTTCCAGGGGATGATGATGCGTTCGCGGTAAATGCCGGGCTTGATGAGGATCCGGTATTGCCCGCCGTGCAGGGCGTCCGGGACTGCGTCGATGGCCTCCTGGACCGTCAGATAGTCCCCCCGGCCCTGCTGGTCCACCACGGCATCCCAGTGTACGAGGTGCTGCGCGATCTCCGGGAGCTTGACGCGGATCGAATCACAGACGATTTCGCAGTTTCGCCGCGCGCCCAGGGGCGTGGAATGGGTGTTGTCCTGCAGGCCCTGGGGCTTGGCGGGGACGACACCCGGCTCAATCCACATGAAATAGGGCCGCGAGGCCAGGTCGCCCGCCTCCTTGAGCCACTTGATCGTGGCCTGCTCCATATCGATGAGGGGCGTGCCCGTCTCGCGGGCCACGGCCCGCATCGAGGCCGGATACTCCCCGTGGGTGGTCTCGTCCAACACGCCGAAATTGAAATGGCGGCGCGCCACCGGGGTCAGCAGCACCGGCGTGGCGCCCAGCTCGCGGGCGGTGTTGATGAAGAGCCGCAGGTAGTCCTGCCACTCCGTCCAGGCCGGGGCATAGCCCTTCCCGGCGGGTTTCTGGTCGTTGTGGCCGAATTCGATGAAGAGGTAGTCGCCCGGGCGGATGTTCGCTTTGACGTGGTCCCAGATGCCTTCGGCGATGGCCGTCTTGCAGCTGCGGCCGTTCTTGGCGTAGTTGATCACGCGCACCCTTTCGTCCAGGAAATTCTCGAAGACCATTCCCCAGCCGCGCTCAGGGTTCAGTCCGCTGATGTCCTTGTCGGCCATCGTGCTGTCGCCCATCAGGTGGATGGTGAAATCCACGCTCGATTCAGGAACGTCCAGTTTGAGGGTCGGGCCGGCGCCCTTGCGCAGCAGCGCGGGCACCTTGGAGGCCGGCAGGGCCGTGTAGGCATAAGGCATCTCCACGGTCCCGCGGTCGGCGGGCTGGAATTTCTCGCGGAAAACATTGCCCCGGAACTGCCAGGCCAGCGCGTTCTGCGCGCCCTCGAAGATGCGCTTCACGCCCCGCTCGAAGTAGTTGCCCTCGATCAGGACCTCGGAGTCGATGCGGGCGTTGATGGCAGGCGAGCCGTTCCCGGCGCAGTCGTATAAGTTATTGAGTACGTGCACCTTGCCAAAGCGAACAACGGGCATGCGCACCTCGCAGCCTGCGCCCCAGATGTTGTAGGCGAAGGTGATGTTGAGGTTGTCCACGCCCTGCGAGGAGTTCTCGCTGCTGCCGATCAGATTGGAAGCCTTGTGGTCGTAGGCACGGTCGGTGTACTGGAAGATGCACCAGCTCACGGTGATCAGGTCCGAACGGTTATTGATGTCGAAGTTGCCGTCCATCCCGTCGGTGAAACTGCAGTGGTCCACCCAGATGTGCCGGGAGTTCGACAGGGTCAGCAGGTCGGCTCCGCCCACGTCGATGGGCCCGGGGCCCACGAGGGCGAGGTTGCGGATGATGATATTTTCGCAGCCGCTGAGGTTGAAGAGGCCCGCGTTGCGATAGACCTCCCGGGCGTCGCCGGTGTGGTCGATGATGGCCTGGCGGGTGTGCTGCTCGCGCTCCTCGGCCACCATCACGCCGTTGGACAGCGCGCCTCCTCCGCCCTGGGTGGACATCGCCTTCACGCCGGCTCCGTCCAGCAGGGCCGTCAGTTCGGGCGTAACCTCGAACTGGGTGCGGATGCAGGCGCCGTTGACGCCCAGCAGGGTCTTGCCGCGCAGGCCGCGGAACGGCATCGAACTCGAGATGATGAAGTCCCCGTGCGAGCCGTCGAACACGATGACGTCATAGTCCTTGAGGGCCTTGACAACGTCTTCGCGCATATCCAGGCCGTTGCTCTGCAGCACGATGGTCCGGGCAGGATCGCCGCCCGTCAGCGCGTAACCGTCCCCCTGGGTCAGCGAAAAAGCCGTCGCCCACCCGAACGGCCCATCCGGTTGCTGGGCGGCAGCGGAACCCGAGGCAGCGGACACCGGAGCGGAAATATTAGTAAGTAAAGAAAGAATTAAAAGGAGTCGAATCATCATTCAGCGTCTTTATCGATGAAACGGATCAGGGCCACCATCTTGTTGATATAGTCCCGCGTCGAAATACACATCGTACCGTCCATGGAACGATAAGGAGAGGTATCGTACTCATCCCCCACATTGGTGGAAGCATACTGCGTCTCGTCGCTCGGCGTGGTCGGAGCACCCGCCTTGTAGGGATTGGACGTGCTGCCCAGCGGACTCAGCCAATAACCCTCCGGCGTGAGCGCATCGATGATGCTCTTCACGTCCCCGCGGAAGGCGCGCGTGGCGGCATAGTACTTCGGCAGCGGTACCAGCTCTTTCTCCAGCAGCGGAGAACCCTTGACCACCTCCTCCACGGGCTGGGCCTTCAACTCCTCATACTGCCGGCGCAGGGCCTTGACATTGATGCGGGAAGCGGAACTGTAGTGCCCGATGGTCCCGGTGATGTCCTGGTTGGTGAAATAATGGCCGTTGTACCAGTTGGAGCCCACGCGGTGAACATACTGCGGGATGCCGGTATCCGGATCGATGAAGCGGGGCATCAGCAGGGCGTCGGGATCGCCGCTCGGGCGGCCCCAGCGCTGCTCCTCCGAGGCGGGAAGCTTCAGCGACTCCAGGAAGTCGAGCGCCGCGGGGATGCCCGCAAGGAAGCGGGTGTCGCCCGTGAGGCGGTAGTACTGCATCAGCGAACGCACCATCGAGGCGGTGCGGCTGGAGCTGATGGCGCGCGGCTCATAGGAACGCGCGTGGGCCGGTTTGAGGTCGGAGACCGTGTACTGGTCGGCCCAGCCGGCATAGGGCGCACCCTGCTGGAGCAGGATGCAGAGGTACATCGCGCGGTAGATGGGTTCGCGGAGCCCCGGGGTGCCGAGGGTCTGGTAGCATTGCACCAGGAAGTCGATGCAGTCGGGGATCACGTCGTCGTTGAGCGTGATGAAGGAGGTGTAGTCGGCGCGTCCCTGGAAGGGGTGGTCGTACATCAGCGGCCAGCGCTGCGGCCAGCCGCCCACCGGGTACTGGCTGTTCAGCACGAAGCCGATGGCCTTGTCGAGCGCCTGGCGGAAGGACGGATCGTATTTCTCCGCATAGATGCGAAGCAGGAACTTGGCGCACTGTGTGGTGCAGGAGTCGTCGAAGGTGGCGTTGCCGTAGTAGTGCTGGAACTCCTCCAGGCGCCAGCCGCTCTGGCCCACCGTGGCGTACCAGTCCTTGAGCGAGGCCTCGCCGGCAAAGTCGAAGGTGTAGTTCCAGCCGCCGCACTCGAGCTGGCCCCAGATCAGGGCCTGAGCGACCCGCTTGGCCGCTTCGTAGTAGTATTCATCGCCGGTGGCGTGGTAGGCGTCCAGCAGGAGCTGGCCCATCTGCGGGGTGCCGGGGTCCTGGGTCCAGACCATGGTGCGTTTGGCCTCCATCTCGCCCCACTGGCGGGACAGGTCGGGAAGGTAGTTCCACACGAAACCCCCGCGATAGCCCACCACGTCCATCATATATTGCGTGGCGGTTTTCATCGTTTCGAGGGCCTGCTGTTCGAGGGTCTTGGGTTTGGCCGACAGGGTCAGCGGAAGGAGGATGCAGAGAAGCAGAAAAAGACGGTTAAAAGCGGTTTTCATCGGATTCTGGTTATTAATATTCAAAGATAGGAAAATTGTCCCTATCTTTGACAAAAATACAGTTCCAAATGAAGAAAATCATCATCCTCCTCTCCCTCGGCGCACTCTGCCTCGCGCTCTGCGCCTGCGGCAATCAGCCCAAGGAACTCCCCGATTCCGATCAAACGCAAAACGAACAAACCATGACACAGCAAAGCGGCAATTTCATCTTCGCCTCCGAGACCGCGTGGCAGGATGCAGGCGGCGGCGCCGAACGCCAGATCCTCGGCTACAACGACAACATCATGATGGTCAAGGTGTCCTTCAAGAAGGGCCAGGTCGGTGCCATGCACAGCCATCCGCACTCCCAGGTGACCTACGTGGCCTCCGGCGCCTTCGAGTTCACCGTCGGCGGCGTGACCAAGATCGTCCGGGCGGGCGACGCCCTCTACAAACAGCCCGGCATCGAGCACGGCTGCGTCTGCCTCGAAGACGGCATCCTCATCGACTGCTTCAACCCCATGCGCGACACCTTCCTCCAGCAGCAATAAGCAGTTGACATAACATCTTTTACCGTCGTTAAGGGTCCACACGCTGGACCCTTAACCGTATTTTGACCGATTGTCGTCTTTGTCCCGGGAGCTCCCGGGCCTGCGCGCTGACGTCGGGTCGGCGGCGGGGCTGTTTGAGCGAAGCGAAGTCGGCATCAGCCGACCGCCGCGGTCCCGGGACTTTTGCCGAAGCAAAAGTCGGAAAGGGACTTGAGCGGCGCAGGGGGTTATAGGGGGCAGAGCCCCCTTCAAGAATGATCGGGATAGCGGACGGTGAAGCAGGCGCCGCCCAGGGTGAACGAACGGCTGTAGGAAATGGAGGCGCCACAGCGCTCCAGGATGCTCCGGCTGATGGCCAAACCGAGGCCGGAGCCGCCGTTCTTGGTGGTGAAATTGGGCGTGAAGAGTTTCTCGATGTTCTCCTCGGACACGCCGGGGCCGTTGTCCTCCACCACAACATCCCAGAACCCGTCCTCCAACGACTTGCGCAATGACACGACGATACGCCCGCCGGGCGCATCCCCGATCGCCTGCACCGCATTGCCCAGCAGATTGACGAACACCCGGGTCAGCTGCGGCTTCGGCCCCCGCACCACCACGTCCGCCAGCCCGAGATAATCGAAGGTGATATTCTCCCGGTTGTCGAACATCGAGATCTCTTCCTGCAGGAGCTTGTCGAGTGCGATTTCGGCCGGCTCTTCGGTATAGAGTTTCGCGAAGGTAGAGAACTCATTGGCCGTATCGGTCAGGATGTCGATGTGGTCCAGGATCACCTGGCTGGCCTCCTCGAAACGATCCTGCCACGCCGGATCCCCCTTCTTCTTGAGCCGGATCACGCGCTGGAGCTGGAGTTTCATCGGCGTCAGCGGATTCTTGATCTCGTGGGCCACCTGGCGCGCCATCCCGCTCCAGGCCTTGTCCCGCTCGGCCTGCGCGAGCTTGCGCGAACTCTCGGACAGCTCGGTCACCATCCGGTTGTAGGCCTGAACGATCGAAGAAATCTCGTCCTCCCGGTCGTAGTGGATATACTCCAGCGAACCCAGGTCCGCGCTCGCCATCTTGTCACTCATCTCGCTCAGCGGCAGGAACATACGGTCCACGATGCGCGACACCATGAACAGCGCCATCAGCAGGAAGAGCAAGAACAGGGAGATAATGGTCATCGAATGCGTCACCGCATCCTCCTCGAAATCGTAGGTATCCTCATTGTAGGGCGAGCAGAGGATCGCCAGCAGCGTACCGTCCCCGGAGAAGAGCGGCGCATACATGCTGTAGAACTTCTGCATCCCGAAACGCTCCTGCTGGATATAGTGGCGACGGTTGCGGTAGAGGATGTTGTAGTAAGCGGTGCCGTTGATGCGGTCGGCCACCATCTGCTGGTCGAAGATCATCGGCGTCGTGGTCAGCATCAGATGCCCGGATGGACTGTAGAGCGTGATATCGGACCCCGTCTCGTTGCCCACCCGGTCGATCAGGCTCCGCACCGACAGCCAGTCGATCCCCGCCCCGGACTCCATCTCCTGAAGACCGGCATCCATCATCGTGACGATGGAACTGATCTTGTCGGACATCACGGACTGGCGGTTGCTGTCGTTGCGCGAATACACGAAGAATACGCTCACGAGCGCCATCGCCAGCAGGGTCAGCAGCAGCGAAGCGAGCAGCACCCAGGAGATCCGCGAACGGAAATAGGACTCCTGGAACAAGGACGTCCGCGGCCGCCGGAGCACCACGATCGACAGCAGCAGGAAGGTCAGCAGCCCCACCAGGATGCCCGATACGATATAAGGCATCACGCCCACGCTGGCGCGGGAAATGACGATGGCCTCCCCGTCGCCCACGGTATTGAGGAAATGCACGTAGCCGTCCTGCGTGAAATGGCTGCTCGGAGCCCCGTAGAGCTGCACGAACAACTCGTCGTCCGCCCGGGTCGGATAAGGATAATGGCCGCGGTAGGCCTTGAGCTCCCGGCCGTCGTAACGGGCATAGGAATAACCCGAGGGAAGGGCGACCTGCCCCGGCGAAGTGATGCCGAAGATGCCGGCATAGCCCCGTCCGCCCCGCGTCTCGCGGGAATCCAGCCGCACCAGCAGCCGTGACACGCTTCCGTCGTCCGAGAGATAGAGGAACACGCCCACATAATAGGGCCGGCCGTTCTCGGTCCGGGCATAGAGGAAACGCGAATTATCCGCGATGGGCACGCCGTCCTGGATGATCTCATTGAACTCGATGGCGGCCTGGCGCGTGTTGTTGTAAGCATTGTAGATCCGGGTCGTCAGCATATACTCCCGCTCGATACCCGCGAAATAGTAGTCCAGCAACCGGCTCTGGACGGACTGCTCGGCCCCCTGGAAACGCGTCAGCGTCGAGAGGATCATATCCTCGGCGATCTGCGGTTCGATCATCCGCAGGCGCAGCTCCAGGGTGATGTCGCGGTCGAAGGCCAGGCGGTTGGCCAGCAAGCCCATCCCGCTCTGCTCCTTGCGGAAGCCCTGGATGCCGGAAGCCGCCACCAGGAAGAAACCCACGAGGATCGAGAACAACACACGACTGGTCAGCGAGAAGGAATCGAATTCCCGTCCGCGCCACTTGGGGAGCACCGGACAGAGCAGCTGCAGCAGCAGCGGGATGCTGATCATCAGGCCCACGAAGGAAACGATCACCATGATGCTGAACGGACTCAGCTGCGAGAGTTTATAGAGCTCCAGGGAGATCCCGGAATTGAAGATGATGCTGCGCAGGGCCACCTGCGAATACACCAGGATCCCCGCCACGGCCAGCAGGATCCCACCCGCGAGCAGCCATTTGCGGTGGGGGGTACAGGCCCATTCCGCGACCTGCCGGCGGATCATATACACGCAGACCGAGAAGAGCAGGATCGCGAGGCTGATGAGGATTACCGCGCCCAGCGAATACAACAGTTCGCCGCCCGCATATAGCCGCGGTGAGAAAATCAACAGGCCTCCGCGTGAGAATTTACCCCAGAAATACAGACCGGCGATCAGGGCGAGAATGCCCGAAACGACCAGGCCGAAACGTTTCCCGCTGCGATCGACGGACAGGAGCAACAACATTGCGGCGAGGCAAAGGGCCAGCGAAGCCCAGGGCAGCGGCGAAGCCTCCCGGCCGCCGGGAGCCATCGATTCATACACGACCTTGAACTGCGGTCTGCCCTCCACCGTCACCGGCGAACCGCCGCTGGAGGTCAGCGGGCGGATGGTGTACTTGGTCGACAGGCGGAGACGGCGGTTGACCCAGCCGTTGGGGACCGGACCCTGCCCGGGCCCCGGTCCGCGGATTACATCCATCACCTCCAGACCGGCGATCACCCGCATATCCGCGTCCCCCTTGCTCTTGGCCAGGTACCAGCGCGAACCCAGGTTGTAGAACCCGAGCGAATCGCTGATCTGCAACAGCGGGGACACCGCTCCGAGGCGCGGATCGGCCAGGAAAGGCACATAGACCCGCAAGTTGATGTTGTCGTTGGTGATCGGAAACTCGTGGCACCAGGACTGGAGCGTGTCGCTGCAGTAGCGGTACAGCACGAAATCCTCCGGCACGTCTCCCAGCGTCATCCACTGCTGCGGCGCCTGTACGAGCGCCAGGTCCATCAAGGCGTCCAGCTGTGCCATCCGGCGGGCGAGGGTGCGCTCCAACCGGCGGGCCGCCACGGAAGCGTCTCCCCGCTCCTGGGTTGACTGCATCGAGGCGATGAACAGCGCAACCCCCAGTACAAGCAGCACGGTGGCGATCCATTCCTTTATGTTGCGGGACAGTTTCATTCGTGATGATAGGGTTCCGAACGCAAGATCGTGAAAGCCCGGTAGAGTTGCTCTGCAAAAATCGTTCTCACCAACTGGTGGGAGAAAGTCATTTTCGACAGGGAAATCCGGCCTTCGGTGCGCGCATATACGGCTTCGCTGAAACCATAAGCCCCGCCGATCACGAACACCAGGTCCCGGCCCGCGCCGAGGCGCCGGCCCAGCCAGTCCGCGAATTCCAGGGAGCGGAATTCCTTCCCGTGTTCATCCAGCAGGACCACTTCGTCCGAAGGGCGTATCTGCTTGAGGATCAGTTCGCCTTCGCGCTGCTTGATCTGCTCGCGGCTCAGGGCCGAGACCCCCTTGAGCTCCGGAATCTCCCGGATCTCGAACGGGGCGTAGTGCACCAACCTGGAGCGGTACATCTCCAAGCCGTCCCGCACCCAGGGGATATCGGTCTTCCCTACCGTGAGCAGTGTCAGCTTCATCTTATTCAGGCAGATAATTGCGCGCCCATTCCATCACTTCGATGGCGTTGAGCAGCCATTGGACGGTACTCGGCGTGTGGAGCTGCCAGCCGGCGCTCTGGCCGAGGAAATGCGGTTCGCCGTAAGGTTTGACCAGGTCGGGCGTGGCCACTTTCTCGTCCAGCGGGTGCGGACGCACGGGTGTGCCGTCGCTCTCGTTGGCGGTGAAGCCATTGTCCAGCAGGTTCTTCCACGCCAGGGCGCCCATCTCGGCATTCCCTTCGGAATCGGCGATCCAGGCCGCCATGCGCGGACCGGTCATGCTGCCTCCCCCGACACCCGAGATGGAGCGGAAGGAGTTGTCCACATATTTCCAGAACTCCGGGGCGTCCACCGTGGCGCGGATGTCCGCGAGCATCTCCGGCACGCCGAAGATGGTGCTGAAGGTGTCGCCGCGCACGGTGCCGAGCCGCCAGCCCACGATGCTCTTGAGCTTCTTAGCGCTGAGCGTGGAGGCGGGCACGAACTCGGAGGCGGGGGCGTTCACCTCGGGCTGCGGCGCGAAGCGGCCGCCCGGGCCCGGAGCGGGCTGTTTCTCATTCAGCCAGACCATGAAGCGTCCGGTCTCGGGATCGAAATAATCGAAGGCCAGGCTGCCGCTGATGCGACTCAGGGCCGTCAGGTCCTTGATGGAATTGAGCAGGCGGTCGCGCCAGTAGGGATCGCCCGTGCGCTCCCACTCGATCATCCAGTTGCCGGCGTAGTATCCCCAGTCGTTGAGCGAAGACTTGAGATAGGTCCCGCCCACGGCGCCCCAGGTGCTGATGCGCCGGGCATAGTCATAGGCCTTCTCGGCCCCGAGCTGCTCGGTCATCCGTTCGCCCGTCAGCGGGTCGCCGCCGGTCAGGTAGTACAGGTAGCGTTTCATCCCGGCGTAGCTGATGCGCGGCTGCTTGGCGCCGTCGCCCCAGTGGGAGACGTTGTGGCGCGAACCCAGCGGGGCGAACTGTCCCAGGTGGTGGACGTCCACCTCGCTGGCGTGCTTCTCCATCGCCTCGGCCATCACCCAGATGTCCTCGCGGCCCGTGCGAAGGAAGCAGGTCCAGAGCAGCACGTTGGGGGCGAGCTCGACATTGTTCCAGGCCCAGCCGCCGATGTCATAGCGCCAGTCGTGGCGGGTGAAGTCGTAGTTGTGCATCACGTCGCCGTAGTTCCAGAAGCCGTACCAGGAGCGTTCGTCAATCTGGCGGCGGTAGAATTCGAGGTTCTCGTTCAGCTGACGCTCGATGCCGGCATAGACCGGGACCTCCGGACGCGGCAGCGCCCAGTAGTCGCCGAAAGCGTGCACCGAATAGAGGTATTCCGGCGTGCAGCTGTACTGCAGGGGTTTCTGCACGGCCTGCGCCACGGCAAGCAGTTCCTCGTTCGCGGGAATGGCGTCGAACAAGCGGACTTCCAGGGTGGAGCGGTGTCCCACGCCCAGCGGGGACTCCCAGCCCTCCTTGTAGTCTTCGTAATTGATCTTGAGGTCGTGCGGGACGGTGTCGTAGTGACGCATGTCCATCGCTGGGCCGTCCGGGGACCAGAGCCAGGCCGTCAGGAAGCCGGCCGGCTCGCCCGCGCGGTCCACGTGGAGCGCGGCGGGATAGCTCTGCCAGAAGTCCTTGATGCCCACGAAGATGCTCCCGGAGCAGTCGCCCAGCAGGGCCCCGCCCAGCGAGCGGCCGCCCTCGACATAGTGCACCCACGAACTCTCGGGGGTGGTGCGCTTGTCGATCGAGAAGCCGTTGGAACTGTTCTGCACCAGACGCATATCGCCCCAGACGGGGCAGGTCTGCAGGGCGGCGCGCTCCGTCTCGGAGAGCTCGGCCTCGTCCGGGAGTTTCGCCCCGCGCAGGTATTCCTGATAATGCTCCACGAAGATGCGTCCGGCGCTGGGACGGTAGCCCGGGGCCAGCCGGACCGGCTCGCACCAGAAGCCCGCGCCGTCCAGGCCGTCACCCGCCAGGCGGACGTGGCGGTTGTGGACCTCCTCGCGGAAAGGCACGCGGAAGCGCACGCCCAGGCCCTGGATGAAATCCTCGCGCCCGTCGCTGTCGAAGACGAACGAATGGGTCAGCTGGATCGTGGGCATATCCGCATAGAAAATGCAGTACACGGCGAAGGGGAGCCATTCCCGCCCGCTCGCGGCGCGGTGCCGGCCTTCCACCTTGACCACGGCGCGCATCGGCGTATCCTGCATCAGGGAGACTTTCTCGATATGGCTCAGGCATTCCTCTTGCGTGACGCTCCGGCGCTGCTCCGTGCCGCTGCGCCGCTCCCAGACAGCCACCAGCTCCGCATCCGAGGCGATCACTTTCCCGCCCAGGGAGAGATCGCGCAGGAAGCTCGAGCCGTCCGCGGGGACCAGGCAGCTCATCACGCCGGTGTCGATGTGGATGCCGTCGGCGCCCTCACGCACGAGGGTGCGGTGGATGGGTTCGAGCACCGGGGTCGCCATGCGGCCACGCGGCTTCGGGGCCGGTTCGATGTTCAGCGTGAGCGCACCTCGATCCCGGACCGCGGCGAATCCGACCCATTTCAGCGTGCCGTCCGGCCAATAGGCCAGCGGCCAGTGGGCGGACGGGACCGTGTCGCCCGCCTCGTCCGTCAGGTAGAAGAGCGTGTTGGCCGGGACGGTGCCCTTGGCGAAGGGGACACCCCAGGAAGTGCCCTGCCGGACGGCCGATTCCCGGCCCTCCAGCGGTCGCACGCCGACCTGCTCCGCCCGCGAAAGGAACAGTGCACAGAAGGTCGTCAGGACAATTGCGAAAAACTTCTTCATTTCTGCGATCAGGTTGTTCATTGGTTTCTCTACAAAGATAATAATGTGGCTCGGAATTTGCAATCTTTTCGGCCGTGCAACGCTTGCTCGTCATAGCGGCAGTCCTCCTGCCGATGCTTTTCTGCGGACGCCTCTCGGCCCAGCCCGCGGAGTTCGACGTATTCATCCCCATCAGCAAGTATATGGCGCAGGGCAACGCCGACAAGCTCTCCGCCTGGTTCGACGACAACCTCGAGATCTCGGTGGTCTCCTCCTCGGGCAGCAGCGCCAGCCGCGCCCAGGCCCGGCAGATCGTCAAGACCTTCTTCGAGTCCTACACCCCCCGCTCCTTCGACATCTCCCACACCGCCGCCAAGGACAACATGAAATATGCCCTCGGCACCCTCAAGGCGGGCGGCGAGAGTTTCTCCGTGACGATATTCGTGAGCAACAAAGGCCGGTTCTTCAAGATCCAGCAGCTCAAGATCGAACAACAATAAATACCCGCACCCATACGCAAGAAGCCGGCCCCGCAGGGTCGGCTTCTTCGTTGGATGTCAGTCGCTTATGCGCGGCCGCCGTAGGAACGGTCGGAGGTGTTGACGGTGATCTTCTCGCCGGTCTCGATGAAGAGCGGGACCATCACCTTGGCGCCGGTCTCGAGGGTGACCTCCTGGAGGGCGGAGGTGGAGGCGGTGTTGCCCTTGACGGCGGGCTCGGAGTACGTGACCTCGAGGGTGACGTAGGTCGGGAGCTCGCAGGTAAGGCAGCGCTCCTCGCCCACCACGAACATCATCTCGACGTGCTGGCCTTCCTTCATCAGGTCGGCGTTCTCGACGACGTCCTTCGGGAGCAGAATCTGCTCGTAGGTCTCTTCGTGCATGAAGTTGAAACCGTCCTCCTCGGCATAGAGGAACTGATACGGACGGCGCTCGACCTCGATCGTCTCGATCTTCATGCCGGCGGTGAAGGTGTTCTCAAGAATGTTGCCGTTCTCCAGGTTGCGGAGCTTGGTCTTCACGAAAGCGGGGCCCTTGCCCGGCTTGACGTGCTGGAACCAGACGATCTGGCACGGTTTGCCGTTGTACTTGAGGAAAAGTCCGTTCTTGAAATCAGCTGTTGTTGCCATAAAATGTATCTCTTTTTAGTTTGATTATGCGATATCCGGGCAAATTTAACGAATTGCCTCAACTATTGCAAATTTTTGATGGCCCGGGCGACTTGTTCGAGGAGCCATTTGGGGGTGGAGGTGGCGCCGCAGACGCCCACGCGGTCTTCGGGGCGGAACCATCCGGGCTCTAGTTCAGCGGCGGAGCCGATGTGATGGGTGCGGGGGTTGGCCCGGCGGCACAGTTCGCAGAGGACCTTGCCGTTGGAGGAGTCCCGCCCGGAGACGAATACCACCGCATCGTGCTCCCGCGCGAAGGCGGCGAGCTCCTGGTGGCGCGAGGCCACCTGGCGGCAAATGGTGTCGTGAACGGTGAGCGGCGCCCCCTGCATGGCCGCCTGCAGGCATTCGCGCACGGCGGCATAGCCCTCCGGGCTCATCGTGGTCTGGGAGAAGAGTTCAATGGCGTGGTCGGCCCGGACACTCCCGTCCGCGAGGCGCGCGTGCAGTTGCTCCACGTTCTCCACCACGATCACGCCCCCCGGCTCCACCTGGCCCACCAGGCCGAGGACCTCGGGATGGCCGATCTTGCCGAAGAGCACCACCTGCCCGCCGGCGGGCGCCACGCGGGCGAAGGCCTCGCGAATCTTCTGCTGGAGGCCGAGCACCACGGGGCAGGTGCAGTCGATCACCCGGAGCCCCAGCGCCTGCAGCCGGGCATAAACCTGCGGTGGCTCGCCGTGGGCGCGGATGAGCACGGTCTCCCCCGCACCCGGACCGGAGGGCGTGCCCAGCACGTCCTTGCCGACGGCACGCAGGCCGCGGCCCTCGAGCCGGGAGAGTTCTTCTTCGTTGTGGACGATGGCGCCGAGCGAATACAGACGGCCCGTCCCGGCGTCCAGAAACGCCTCGGCCGTCCCGATGGCGCGGATCACGCCGCCGCAGAAACCTGAATGGGGATCGATCTCGACCTGCATCTCATCCTCACTGAGCATCCGGAGCATCCAGCAGCCCGAACTTGCCGCGGATCAGACCCTCCGCCCAGGCAATCTCGTCCGTGAAGCCCATCTCGGAATTATCGAGAACGAAGGCATCCTCCGCCCGGCGCAGCGGCGAGGTCTCGCGGTGGGAGTCGATGTAGTCGCGCTCCTCAAGGTTCTTCAGGACCTCCTCGAAGACAGGATTCTCCCCTTTCGAGACCAGTTCGTCGAAGCGGCGCTGGGCGCGCACCTCCGGACGGGCGGTCATGAAAATCTTGATCTCGGCGTGCGGGAAGACGGTGGTGCCGATGTCACGGCCGTCCATCACCACGCGGCCGGCTTCGGAGAACTTATGCAGCCGGCGGTCCACCCAGGCGCGGACATAAGGCACGGCCGCGATCGGACTGACCTGCGAAGAGACTTCCATCGTGCGGATCTGCTTCTCGATATTGCGATCGCCCATGTGCAGGATGGTGCCGGGCTCGAAATGCAGATCAAGCGTCTCCAGGGCCGCCTCGAGGGCGGGATCGATCGTATTGTCGGGAGCGATCAGGCCCTGCTCCTGCGCGAAGAGGGTCACGCCCCGGTACATCGCGCCGGAGTCAAGATACAGGAAATCAAAATGCTGCGCGATCAGGCGCGCCAGGGTGCTCTTGCCGGTGGAGGAATAGCCATCGACGGCGATGGTAATGTCAGGGATACGCATAATTGTGTGGTCTGTCACACAAAGATACGGATTATTTGTGTATTTTTGTATGGAAACCATCCCCCTTGCGATATGAAAAAAATCTCCATCCTGCTTCTGGCCGCTTCGGCGCTGCTCTGCGCCTGCGGCAATCCGTCCGGCAAGACCGAGGACGGACAGCGTCTCTTCATCGGCGAGGACATCGCCGTAGCGAACACCCAGTACGGCCGCGTGCGCGGCTTCATCCTGGACGGCATCTACCAGTTCCGGGGCATCCCCTACGGTGAGAGCACTGCCGGGGAGAACCGCTTCATGCCCCCGAAACCGCCCCAGAGCTGGGACTACGTCCGTCCTGCGCTGCTCTACGGCGAGTCCGCCCCGCAGGTGGTCGGGTATAACCGTGAGCCCGAGTCCTATGCCGGTTTCGTGGACCACTGGAACTACGACCTGATCGGCGAAGACTGCCTGCGCCTCAACGTCTGGACCCCCGCCCTCGACGAAGGCAAGCGGCCGGTACTCGTGTGGCTGCACGGCGGCGGCTATTCCAGCGGCAACGCCATCGAGCAGGACGGCTACGGCGGCGAGAACCTCGCCCGCTACGGCGACGTGGTCTGCTGCTCCGTCAACCACCGCCTCAACTCCTTCGGCTTCAGCGACTTCGCCGCAGTGGGCGGCGAGAAATACCGCCATTCCGGCAACGTCGGCATGCTCGACATCGTGGCCGCGCTGCAGTGGATCCACGACAACATCGCGAACTTCGGCGGCGACCCGGGCAACGTGACCATCATCGGCCAGTCCGGCGGCGGCGGCAAGGTCAGCGTCATCGCCACGATGCCGGCCGCCAAGGGGCTCGTCCACAAGGGCGTCGCCCTCAGCGGCAACGCCATCTCGGCCGCCAACAAGGCCAATGCCGAGGCCCTCGGCGCCCATATCCTCAAGGAAGCGGGCCTGAGGCCTTCGCAGATCGACAAACTCCAGCAGATGCCCTGGGAGGAGTATTACGCGCTGGCCAACCGCGCGGCCCGCAGCTTCCGCGCCCCGGTCCCCGGCGGCCGCGCCGGCTTCAGCCCCGTGGGCGACGGCGTGGACATCCCGGCGGGTACCTTCTTCGACCCCGCCGACGAGAGTCTGCCCAACATCCCCATCCTCTACTGCACCACCCTGGACGAGAGCAACCCCGACCGCACCCAGCCCGAACTGGAGAACATTACCTTCGACGGCGTGGTGGAGCGCTTGAGCGGCCGCTACGGCGAGCGCACCCGTGAGATCGTGGAGGCCTACGCCAAGCAGTTCCCGGACAAGCGTCCGATCGAGATCTGGTCGATGCTCCTGGCCACCCGCACCAATGTGGTCCGCTCCGCCGACACCAAGTACAAGCAGGGCGCCCCGGTCTATGTGGCCTGGTTCCAGTGGCAGCCGCCCCTGTTCGACGGCCGCATGCGCGCCTTCCACTGCCTGGATATCTGCTTCTGGCTGCACAACACCGACGTGATGCTGACCCACACCGGCGGCGGCAGCCGGCCGCGCGCCCTCTCGGACAAGATGTCCGACGCGCTGCTCGCCTTCATGCGCACGGGCAACCCGAACTGCGCCGCCCTGCCCGAATGGCCGCAGTACACCCCGGAGAACGGCGAGGTGATGATCCTCGACGATGTCTGCTCGGTTCAGAACGACCCGGACCGCGCCGCCCGCAGCGTCATCACGCAGTAGGCCTCAGCGGATAATGACTTTGGAGTAAGCGCTCGCCCGATTGACCTTCGGGTCCAGCAGGTGATAGACCGGCGTGGCGGGACCTTCCCCCTCGGTACCGTACAGCAGCGGACCGACCAGGTGGCGGGTCCCGCCTGCTTCGTCCGTGAGGTCCTGGGCGGCCAGCCGGAAGGTCAGCCGGACGCTGTCCCCTGAACGGAACCGGCGCGCAATGCGCAGGAACCCGTCCTCGAAGACGGCGGGCTGCTCCTCACCGTTGATCTCCAGCCGGAGATCCTCGGCGCCGTAGGGCTGCCGCAGGCACAGGGCGCGCACGGCGCCGGAGGCCTGTTCCACCGTGAAGCGGACCTCGCCCGCGGCCGGATCGAAGGGATAATTACTCTGCTCGGTCAGGCGGAAGCCATCCAGCTCCAGGCTGCAGTCGCGGTAGAAGGGTACGACCAGATCCCGGCCGGAACGGAAGAAGGCGTAGGAGGCCGCGCTGGCGAGGCCCTCCGCCCCGCGCATCGTGCAGCACCAGGACGCCTCGTCGGTACGCACGGCGAGATCCGTGCGGCCGGTATGCTCCGAAGGACAGAAGTCGCAGCCGAAGCCGCCGTTGTCCCGCTGGGTGTGGCAGAGTCCGTTATAATAGATCAGCTCGGCCTGGTCGAGGTATTTCGGGTCGCCGGTGTGCTGCCAGAGCTGCACGGCCACCATATAGGAATCCACGACCGCGCAGGGCTCGGACCAAGTGTCGTAGCGGCAGAACCAGTTATAGTTCTGGAAGCCGGCCGTCATGCCGAACTGGTTGTAGAGTTCCCAGCGCTTCTGCACCTCGGGGATGTAGGACTCGTCGCCGGTGATCTCGGCATAGCGGATCAGGCCGCGGCAGGCGGTCAGCGAGGCGTGGGTCTGGGCGCGGATGCCCACCAGGTCCACCTCCAGGAAGCGGGTGATCAGCTCGTCGATGAGCTCTTTCAACTCCTCCCCGCCGATCAGTTTGTAAGCGTGGATGAGGCCCTCCATCCCGATGAACACGCAGCCGATGTCCGAGGAGAGGATCCACTGCGCGTCGTTATAGACGATCTCCCCGATGGCGTCACCGAGGTTCTTGCGCCGGCTCGCCGGGTCGATGGGATAGTCCTTGAACAAGCCCTTGCCGTGCATGAAGAGGCCGTTCACGATGGCGCGGATGCGCTCCAGGGCCACCGGGTCGCCCGTCCACTCGTAGTACTCGCACAGGCCGCGCAGCACCCAGCCGTTGCCGGAGAGCTGCTGCTCGTTGAGCACGCCGTCGTATTCCGGGCCGAAGTAGCCCTGCGCATTCATAAACTGCGGATAGTGGTCGAGGATGGTCTTCAGGTAGAGCGGTTCGCGCCCGCTCGCGCGGGCATCGCAGACGAGGGCCAGCACGATGCGGCCCTGGGCATCGCCCGGCCAGCTCTCCCAGAGACGGGAATGGAAGACGGAGTCGGGACGGTACATATCGTCCTCGATGCGGTCGAAATTGCGGTCGAGCCGGGTGGCGAGTTCACCGCCGGTACGGATTTCTTCCGGCGGGACGGGGACGGGGCGGGCGGGCCTGGACGTGCAGGCGCACATCAGCAAGCAGCCCATCAGCAGGGTGGACAAACAACGGTTCATATTGGTTATATATACTTGGCTTTCAGTCACTTGCAGCCTGCTTCGAGCGCTCGTATTCCTCCTGGGCGCGCTGCACGGAGACGGAACGCTTGAGCACGAAGCCGGAGCCGAGGTATTTGGTGCGGACATCCTCGTCCGCAGCCAGGGCCGCAGGAGTCCCCTGCTGCAGGATCGTGCCTTCGTACAGGAGGTAGGCGCGGTCCGTGATGGCGAGGGTCTCGCCGACGTTGTGGTCAGTGATGATCACGCCGATGTTGCGGTACTTGAGCTTCGCGATGATGTACTGGATGTCCTCCACGGCGATCGGATCCACGCCCGCGAACGGTTCGTCGAGCAGGATGAACTTGGGATCGATGGCCAGGGCGCGGGCAATCTCGCAGCGACGCCGCTCGCCGCCGGAGAGCTGGATGCCCAGCGATTTGCGGACCTTGGAGAGGTTGAACTCGGCGATGAGCGACTCCAGGCGGGCGCGGCGCTCTTCGCGCGGCACGCCCCGCATCTCCATCACGGACTCAATATTGTCCTCGACGCTCATCTTTCGGAAGACCGAGGCGTCCTGCGGGAGGTAGCCGATCCCTTTCTGGGCCCGCTGGTACATCGGCAGGCCGGTGATCTCCTCGTCGTCGAGGAAGACGCGGCCGGCGTTCGGGACGATCTGTCCCGTGATCATATAGAAACTCGTGGTCTTGCCGGCGCCGTTGGGGCCGAGGAAGCCGACGATTTCGCCTTGGCTGACTTCCATCGACACGCCCTTGACGACGGTGCGCACACCGTATTTCTTGACGAGGTTCTCGCAGCGCAGTATCATGGCAACTATTTGATATCCAGTCCGAGATCGACCACCAGGTGGCGGACCTCCTCATTCTTGCTCATCAGGTCTTCGGCCTTCTCCGTGGGCATATAGATGCGGGGCCCCTGCTCCTCTTCGGGGGGCACGACGGGCTCGAGGCGGATGCGGCCGCAGTCGGTCAGTTTGGCGAAGCGCCCTTCGAGGTCGCGCAGGATGCGCTCTTCGATCCATTTCTTCTGGGCTTCGTTGGTCACGGTGAAGCTCACGATCTTGCGTTCGTCTTCGCTCCGGAAGGAGAGATTGGCGTTGGACAGGGCGTTGGACAGGCGGGGCTGGCTGCCGTACATCGCGGCGAGTTCTTTCCACTTGGCGGCCAGTTCCTCGTCGGAGGGCAGTCCGGAGTCGGGTGCGGTCCCCTGTGCCGGCTGGACGATGTCGGGTTCTTCTTCGCCGAGCAGGGAGGCGAGCGAGAGGGAGGCGCCCGACTTCTTTACCCGGCTCTTTTTAACCGGTTCTTCTTTGCCTGCCGGGGAGGTACTGCCTTCCGAAACGGCGGGAGCTGCGGGAGCCGCACTGCCGCTCACCCCGGCAGGACCGTGGCCGCCCGTGGTCTCGTGAACGGGAGGGGCCCAAGCGTCAGCTTGGGAGGGATGAGCGCTTTGCGCGAAGTCCTGCCGGGGTGAGGCGGCAGGCGGCGCGTCAGAGGGTGCGGAGGCAGCAGGGGCCGGGGAAGGTTTCGGAGCCGAGGCCGCAGCGGGAGTCGGGAACGGAACGGCGACGGTGGCCGCGGGCGCATTCTGCAGGAAGGCGAGCTTCATCAACGCGAACTCGATATGCAGACGCGGATTGGAAGACAGGCGGTAGCCGGCCTCGCACTGCGTCGTCACGCCCAGCGCCTCATAAAGCCACTTCACACTGCAGCGCCCGCCCTGCTCCTGATAGCGCGAGCGCAGCGAATCCGGCAGATCCAGCAGGGCATCCAGTCCGCCGGTCCGGCTTACCAGTAAATCACGCAGATGCGCACTCAGCGCCGCGATGAAATGCTGCGCATTGAAACCCTTGCCGAGGATCTCGTCGAAGGAGAGCAGCGCCGAAGCGTAATCCCCCGCCAGCAGCGCATCCACCAGGCGGAAACTGTACTCATAGTCGAGCACCCCGAGCGAACGGATCACGTCCTCGTAGCGGACGTCCGATCCGCAGAACGCGACCGTCTGGTCGAACAGGGTCAGCGCATCGCGCATCGCCCCGTCCGCCTTGTGGGCGATCACGTGGAGCGAGCGGTCGTCCACGGTGATCCCCTCCTTGGCGGCGATCCCCTGCAGGTTGCGCACGATGTCCGGCACGCTGATGCGGTTGAAATCGTAGGTCTGGCAACGGCTCAGGATGGTGGGGAGGATCTTGTGCTTCTCCGTGGTCGCAAGGATGAAGATGGCGTGTGCGGGCGGCTCCTCCAGGGTCTTGAGAAAGGCGTTGAACGCCGACTGCGAGAGCATATGCACCTCATCGATGATATACACCGAATACCGCCCCACCTGCGGCGGAATCTGCACCTGGTCCATCAGGCTCTTGATGTCCTCCACACCGTTGTTGGACGCCGCATCCAGTTCGTGGATGCAGTAGGAACGCCCCTCGGCGAAGGAGCGGCAGGAGTCGCACTCCCCGCAGGGCTCGAGATCGGGCCCGGGGTTGGCGCAGTTGATGGTCTTGGCGAAGATGCGCGCGGCACTGGTTTTGCCTACACCACGGGGGCCGCAGAACAGATAGGCGTGTGCGAGCTGGCCCCGCAGGATGGAATTCTTGAGGATCCGCGCGATGTTGTCCTGTCCGATCAGGGACTCAAAAGAGTCGGGACGGTATTTGCGAGCTGATACGACGTAGTCTGACATAACTCACAAATGTAATGATTTTTGCTTATATTTGGGCTATGAAACCCCGTTTGATCCATCTTTTTCTGACCCTCGCCCTGCTGCTCGGCAGCGTGGCCGCGTTCGCACAGGGCAAGGTCTATACCCGCAAGGTGCGGCTCGGGGATTTCCCCACCCGGACCGTCAAGGTCGTCGCCGAAGGCAACTCTTTCCTCGCCCTCGCCCTGCGCGAAGAGACCGCCGTCCACTGGCGCATCTCCCCCTACGAATTCTGCACCCAGGCTGAATACGACGCCCTGCGCACTTCCAACAACTACTACTTCCTGAGCCTCGCCCGGGAAGGAGGCATCGCTTACCTGATCCTCACCAAGGGCGGGCGCGACGACGAGACGGAGAGCCTCAAGAAACCCTTCGAGGTCGTCCGGATGCCGATTGCGGCCGCGGATGACCCCAGCGGGCAGGAATTGGTGTTCCTGGGCGCGTTCCTGGACATTATCCAGGCCTTCGTAGAGGAAGCGATGGTCTCCGACAAGACAGCCTACGGCGGGCTTTCCGCGGTCAACGGCGCCTCGCTGAAAGACCGCAGGGTCTATCTCGATCCCGACACAGCGGACCAGGTCCTGCCCCGAGGCGAGAGCGGGACGGTTGTGGGCCTGGCCATCGCCCCGCTGCAGATCGATTTCAAGTCGGTGTGCTACAAAATGCTCATCTCGGCCGACACGCACGAGCTGCTTTATTATAAGAAGATCCGATACAAAGGTCCCCGGGACGCCCGTTTCACGGACGCCGAGATCAAGGGATTCGAACGCCGCGGGGCTATATTGTCTTCAGGGATTTGATGTAGCCGTCGATATTCTTGTCGTGCTCGCCCAGGCCGAGTTTCTTGCGGACGACCTGGCGCTTACGCGCATTGACATAGCGGATCTCCTGGATCTCCGCGAGGTTCACCAGGACATTGTGGTTGATGCGGAGGAAACCGGCACCGTCGAGGTCCTGCTCGAAAAGTTTGAGCAGCCTGACACAAACCAGTTCGGAGCCGTCCAACATAAAGAGGCGGGAGACATTGGCTTCGCACTGCACATAGAGAATCTCACTGCTCATCACCCGCTTGATCGAATGACCGGACTTGACGAAGATGGCCTTTTCGCTTACACTGTTAGCATCCATATTTGCTTTCGAGGTTAATAAAAGGTTTTCGTTGCAAAAATAGCGGAATAAAGTTTTGCACGAACACTTTTTTTTAAAAAAATAACCCCGATAACGCATTTATTCTCAAATTCTTGGATAATATTCCACCAAAAAAGCCCAGGGACTAGTTTTACAACCGACCCGGTAAAAGCCAAAAAAAACCCGCCATTTGGGCGGGATGTCGCACTTATTTAATAATCTACTTTGGGTCAGACATTTACGAAATCTCGTACATTTTCCGCGGATACGGGCTCGTCGCCGAGGATGAGCAGCCGGTCCACCACGTTGTCCAGTTCTCGGATATTGCCCGGCCAGGACTTCTGCATCAGCAGCTCGACCGCCTCCGGAGAGAAAGTGCGGGTGCGCCCCCCGTCGGTGTACTTCGAACGGAAGAAATCGATCAAGGCGGGGATATCCTCGCGCCGCTCGTCCAGCGAAGGGACGCGGATCACGATCACGCTGAGACGGTGGTACAAGTCCTCGCGGAAGGTCCCCTTGCGGATTTCCTCCTGCAGGTTCTTGTTGGTCGCGGCGATCACGCGCACATCTACCACGATGTCCTTGTCCGAGCCCACGCGGGAGAGTTTCCGCTCCTGGAGTACCCGGAGCACCTTGGCCTGGGCCGCCAGGCTCATGTCGCCGATCTCGTCGAGGAAGAGGGTCCCGCCGTCGGCCTGCTCGAACTTGCCCTTGTGCTGCTTGATGGCCGAGGTGAAGGAGCCTTTCTCGTGGCCGAACAATTCGCTCTCGATGAGCTCGCCGGGGATGGCGGCGCAATTTACCTCCACGAAAGGCATCGCGCTGCGGGCGCTCTGCTGGTGGAGGTTGCGGGCCACGAGTTCCTTGCCGGAACCGTTGGGGCCGGTGATCAGGACCCGGGCGTCCGTGGGCGCCACCTTGGCGATCATCTCGCGGATGTGCTCCATCGGGGCAGAATCACCGATCATGTCGGCGCCGTAAACCTTCTTTTTGAGGGCCTTGTTCTGGCTGGCCAGGTTCACCTTCTCGGTGGCATTCTTGATGGTGATCAGGATGCGGTTCAGGTCCAAGGGCTTCTGTACGAAGTCGAAGGCGCCCTTCTTGATGCAGTCCACGGCCGTATCGATGTCGGCGTGGCCGGAGATCATCACCACGGCGGAGTCGAGTCCCATCTCCATCAATTTCCCGAGGACCTCCACACCGTCCATCCCGGGCATCTTGATGTCGCAGAAAATCACGTCGAATTTCTCTTTTTCGACTTTTTGGAGGGCTACGGCGCCGTCTTCGGCGGTCTCGACCTCATAGCCTTCGTCGCCGAGGATCTCCCCCAGCGAGTTGCGGATGGCCCGCTCGTCGTCAACAATCAGAACTTTCATAACGGAGCTGCTATTATCCAACAATCGCGCCATTGCAGACGGCTTCCTGCGGGGTGATGAAGCGCATCGAGCCGTCGCCCTGCTTGGCCATCAGGATCATCCCGCGGCTCTCGATCCCGCGGATGACGCGGGGCTTGAGATTCGCCAGGATGCAGATCTGCTTGCCCACCATCTGCTCGGGCGTGTAGTAAGCGGCGATGCCGGAGACGATGGTGCGCCGGTCGATGCCGGTGTCGATGGTGAGTTTGAGGAGCTTGTCGGTCTTGGGGACGCGCTCCGCCTCGAGGACCGTGGCGGTGCGGATGTCCATCTTCTCGAACTCCTCGAAGCTGCACTCCTCTTTCTGGGGCTCCACCTGGAGCGCGGCCTCGGCCCGGGCGGCCTCTTCACGCTCTGCGCGGATGCGGGCGAGCCGGTCCAGCTGAACCTGGATGGCGTCATCCTCGATCTTGGCGAAGAGCAGTTCGGGGGTGCCGAGCTGGTGGCCGGCGGGCAGCAGTACGGGGCGTCCGAGTACATCCCAGTTGAGCGCGGAGCCAAGCATCGTACGCAGGCGCTGCGCAGCGAAAGGAGTGAAAGGCTCGAAGGCGATGGCCAGGTCCGCACAGATCTGCAGGGAGATGTTCAGGATCGTTCCCGTTCGTGCCAGATCGGTCTTGGCGACCTTCCAGGGCTCGGTATCGGAGATGTACTTATTGCCCACCCGGGCGATGCCCATCGCATCCTTGAGCGCCTCGCGGAACTTGAATTCCTCGAGGTTCTTCTCCATCGAGGCCTTCAACTGCGGAATCTGCGCCAGGGCCTCGCGGTCCACGTCCTCCAGGGCGCCGCACACCGGGACCTTGCCCCCGAAGTACTTGTGCGTGAGGACCATCGCCCGGTTGACGAAGTTCCCGAAGACGGCCACGAGCTCGCTGTTGTTGCGGCTCTGGAAGTCCTTCCAGCTGAAGTCGTTGTCGGAGGTCTGCGGGGCGTTGGCCGTCAGCACGTAGCGCAGCACGTCCTGCTTGCCCGGGAAATCCTGAAGATACTCGTGGGCCCAGACCGCCCAGCCGCGCGAGGTCGAGATCTTGTCGCCCTCGAGGTTGAGGAATTCGTTGGCGGGGACGTTGTCCGGGAGGATGTAGCCGTCACCGTAGGCCTTGAGCATCGCCGGGAAGACGATGCAGTGGAAGACGATGTTGTCCTTGCCGATGAAGTGCACCAGGCGCGTCTCGGGCGACTTCCACCACTTCTCCCAGCTGTCGGGCAGGAGCTCCTGCGTGTTGGAGATGTAGCCGATCGGGGCGTCGAACCAGACATAGAGGACCTTGCCTTCGGCACCTTCCACGGGCACGGGCACGCCCCAGTCGAGGTCGCGGGTGACGGCACGGGGCTGCAGACCGCCGTCCAGCCAGCTCTTGACCTGACCGTAGACGTTGGTGCGCCACTCCTGATGGCCCTCGAGAATCCATTCGCGCAGCCAGGGCTCGTAGTCCTGGAGCGGGAGGTACCAGTGGGTGGTCTTCTTCTTGACGGGCGCGGCGCCGCTGAGCTTGCTCTTGGGGTTGATCAGTTCCTCGGGGCTGAGGGTGCTGCCGCATTTCTCGCACTGGTCGCCGTAGGCGCCTTCGTTGCCGCACTTGGGGCAGGTGCCCACGATATAGCGGTCCGCCAGGAACTGCTTCGCCTCGGGGTCATAGTACTGCTCGCTTTCGCGGGTGATGAACTTGCCCTCGTCATAGAGTTTGCGGAAGAAACCGGCGGCGTTGCGGTGATGCACCTCGGAGGAAGTGCGTCCGTAGATGTCGAAATGAATGCCCAGGCCCTCGAAAGAGTCCTTGATGATGCCGTGGTAGCGGTCCACGATGTCCTGCGGGCTGCAGCCCTGCTGGCGGGCCTTGATGGTGATCGGCACGCCGTGCTCGTCGGATCCGCACACATACAGGACTTCCCTGCCGCGCAGGCGCAGGTAGCGCACATAGATGTCGGCGGGTACATAGACGCCGGCCAGGTGGCCGATGTGGATCGGACCGTTGGCATACGGGAGTGCGCAGGTCACGAGGGTTCTTTTGAATTCTTTATCCATTATTTTGTTTTTGTTTTTTCTCTTCCCATTTTCTGGCGGATCCGGCGCTGGGCGGCCTGGACCTTGATCATCTCCTGGAGGATCGCGGCCTGATCCACCTCGTCGGTAACTTCGTTCAGGCTGCGCCGCAGGCTGTCATAGCGGTCCTGCATACGCCGCTCGGCATAGCCCAGGATGGCGCGCGGGACCTGCGTGACCAGCCAGGAAGCCTTGGTGGTCAGCGCATTCTCGAAGGCCTGTACGGTCAGGCGGTATTTGTCCGTAGACAACTCGGCGACGATGCCGGCCACGCGGCGGTCCTCGGCGTCCAACAAGCGCTTGATGATCTCCGGCTGGCCGGCGCCCTCATCGTAGAGGGCCATATAGGCATCATAGACGGCGGCGTAGGCGCTGTTGGCCATCCGGGTGCCGTCGCTGAAGGCGGCACGGATGAAATCGGCTACGCTGGGCTTGTCCAGTTCGTTGCCGCTATAGTAATCCGAATCGCTCTCGAAATCCAGTTCGTCGCAGCCGAAGCGCAGCAGGAAATAGAGCAAATCCCGCTCCGAGGGGGCCAGGGTGCGGTTCTCTTCTACCCATTGGGCCGCCTGCGGAGGCTCGGGAACGGGGGCGAGATCGCCCGTGACCGTCTCGTAGGCATTGGGCTGCAGGCCGTTCTGCCGGCGGCGCTCCTCGCGTTCCGCCGCCCGGGCGGCCTCGTCCTGGATCTGACGCCGCGTGCGGGTGATGCGGTGGTAGATGATGGACTCCTCGATGCCGAACTGCCGGGCCGTGGCCTCTGCGTAGGTGGAACGCTTGACCGGGTCGGGAATCTGGGCGATCGTGTCGGCGATGTCGTTGATCAGACCCGCCTTCTTCAGCGGATCCCCGGCGGCCTCGTTGAGCAGCAGGCCGGTCTTGAAGAGTACGAAATCCTTTTCGTTCGCCGCGATGAAGGCGCGCACCTCATCCCGGGAATGCTTGCGGGAGAAGGAGTCGGGGTCGTCCCCGTCGGGCAGCAGGACCACGTGCACGTTCATCCCCTCGGCAAGCACCATCGGGATGCCCCGCAGGGCTGCGTGGATGCCGGCGTAGTCTCCGTCGTACATAATGGTGATGTTCTCCGTGAACTTCTTGATCAGGCGCACCTGTTCCACGGTCAGAGAAGTACCGCAGGAGGCCACCACGTTGGTGATCCCGAGCTGGTGCATCATCACCACGTCCACGTTGCCCTCCACCAGGATGCAGCGGTCCTCCCGGGCAATCTCGGCCTTGGCGAAATAGATACCCAGCAGGTTGCGGCTCTTGATATAGATCTCCGTCTCCGGGGAATTGACATATTTGGCGGGGTTGTCCGCCTTGAGGGTGCGGCCGCTGAAAGCGATCACGCGCCCGCTCACGGAGTGGATCGGGAACATCACCCGCTCGCGGAACTTGTCAGACAGGGAGCCGTCCTCGTTCTGCACGGCCAGGCCGGCGCCCAGCAGGTACTCATCCTTGTAGCCGGCGGCGCGGGCGGCGTCCACCAGGCCCGTCCGGGCGGCAGGCGCCCAGCCCAGGCCCCATTTCTCGATGGTCGCGTCCTCGATGCCGCGGGCGCGGTAATAGGCATAGCCGATGTTGCGTCCCTCCCCCGCCTTCAGCTGGTCGGAGAAGAACTTCCGGGCAAAGTCCGAGACGAGCAGCAGGCTCTCGCCCCGCTGCCGCCGCGCGATCTCCTCGGCGCTCTCCTGCTCCTCCACGATCTCGATGTGGTATTTGCGGGCCAAGTAGCGCAGGGCCTCCACGTAGGAGCAGTGCTCCTGCTCCATCACGAAGCCCACGGCCGTGCCGGCCTTGCCGCAGCCGAAGCATTTGTAGATGCCCTTGGAGGGCGAGACATAGAAGGAGGGCGTCTTCTCGTTGTGGAAGGGGCAGCAGGCCACGAAATTGGCCCCGCGACGCTTCAGCGTCACGTAATCGCTCACCACATCCACGATCTGGGCGGTGTCCAGAATCAGATTGACGGTCTCCTGGGGTATCACGACGCGATCTCACATAAGAACTTCAGCCGGACGAGGCGGACTTCGTTCTCGTAATAGTCCGGCCCGAGGGCGTCGATGGCCGCCTGGACATCATCGGAGGTCGCTTCTTCCTTGAAGTAGCGATAGATATCCTCCACGATATCTTCGTCCAGGTTCTCTTCGATATAGTAATCCAGGTTGAGCTTGGTCCCACTGGAGACGATGGCCTCGATCTCGCTCAACAGCTCGTCCATCTCCAGGGAGCGGGCGTGCGCGATGTCCTCGAGCGAGAGGCGGCGGTCGATGCTCTGGATGATCGCCACCTTGGCCGCCGACTTGTTGGGCGTGGACTTGACCACGAAGTCATCCGGGCGCTCGATCTCGTTCTCCTCGACGTATTTCTGGATCAACTTGATGAACTCGCCGCCGAACTTGCGGGCCTTGCCTTCGCCCACGCCCTGGCAGTTCTTGAGTTCGTCATAGGTCTCCGGATAGAGGATGGACATATCCTCCAGGGCCGGATCGCCGAAGATGATCCAGGGCTGGAGTTTGAGCCGGCGGGCGAGGTCCTTGCGCAGGTCCTTGAGCATGGCTAGCAGTACGGGATCGCCCGCACCGCCGCCGGCCTTCATCGCCACGGCGGCCGCCGCGGCCTCTTCGTCCTCCTCGTCATCATCGCCTCCGCCGGCGAACACACGGTCCTCCACCAGGCGGAGCTCCCAGGGATCTTCCGCGAAACGGTGGCCCAGTTCCGTGACGTGGATCAGGCCGTAGGTCTCGATCTCCTTGACCAGCAGGTGGGCGATCAGCCCCTGGTGGATCACGGTGCACCAGAATTTGTCGGAGTGGCTCTTGCCGGCTCCGAAGAACGGGAGCTGGTCGTGCTTGTAGGATTTGATCAGCGAATTGGACACCCCGGCGAGGATGTTGGCCAGGTGGTCCAACTTGAAATGTTCGGGCAGCGCCTCCACGAGGCGGATCACCAGCTGCATCTCGTTCCGGCCGTCGAAGGTGGGCTTGGGGTGGATGCAGTTGTCGCAGCAACCGCAGTTCTCCTCGGTGTAGTCTTCGCCGAAATAGTTGAGCAGGAGTTTGCGGCGGCACTGGCTGGACTCCGCATAGGCGAGCACCTCGGAGAGCAGCTGGCGGCTGATCTCCTGCTCGGCGATGGGCTTGCCCTGCATGAATTTCTCCAGCTTCTGGATATCCTTGTAGCTGTAGTAGGCCACGCAGAGGCCCTCCTGGCCGTCCCGGCCGGCGCGTCCCGTCTCCTGGTAGTAGCTTTCGATACTCTTGGGGATGTCGTAGTGGATCACGAAGCGGATATCCGGCTTGTCGATGCCCATCCCGAACGCGATCGTGGCCACGATCACCTGTACCTCCTCCATCAGGAAGCGATCCTGGTTCTCGGCGCGCACCTTGGCGTCCAGGCCCGCGTGGTACGGCAGGGCTTTGATGCCGTTGATGCAGAGCAGTTCGGCCATCTCCTCGACTTTCTTGCGGCTCAGGCAATAGATGATGCCGGACTTGCCGGCGTTCTGGCGGATGAACTTGATGAGGTCCTTCTCCGGGTCCACCTTGTCGCGGATCTCATAGAAGAGATTGGGGCGGTTGAAGGAGGATTTGAACACGGCGGCGTCCGGGATGCCGAGGTTTTTGAGGATGTCGCTCTGGACCTTGGGCGTGGCCGTGGCGGTCAGGGCGATGATCGGCGCGCGGCCGATCTGCTCCACGAGGGCGCGGATGCGGCGGTATTCCGGCCGGAAATCGTGGCCCCATTCGGAGATGCAATGGGCCTCGTCCACGGCGTAGAAGGAGATCTTGACCTCCCGCAGGAGCTGGATGTTCTCCTCCTTGGTCAGGGACTCCGGCGCCACGTACAGGAGTTTGGTCTTGCCGGCGAGCAGGTCCTCCCGGACTTCCTCGATCTGCTGGCGCGAGAGCGAAGAGTTCAGGAAATGGGCGATGCTCCCGGAGCCGGAGACAAAGCCGCGCAGCAGGTCGACCTGGTTCTTCATCAGGGCGATCAGCGGGGAGATGATGATTGCGGTCCCCTCCATCACCAGGGCCGGCAGCTGATAGCACAAGGACTTGCCGCCACCCGTGGGCATCAAAACAAAGGCATCACCCCCTCCGATCAGGTGGTGGATGATTTGTTCCTGGTCCGTCTTGAAGGTGTCGTAGCCGAAGAACTCCTTGAGCGTCTTGCGGATCTGTGCCGGGTCCGGTGTCATGGGGCAGGGTCAGTCTAAGGTGTGAATGGCCAATCCGGAGCGGAGCTTGGGCTCGAACCACGTCGTCTTGGGCGGCATGATGTTGCCCGTGTCCGCAATGTTGATGAGTTGCTGCATGCTGACCGGATACAGGGCGAAGGCCACGGCCATCTCGCCGCTGTCCACACGGCGGGCGAGCTCGCCGAGCCCGCGGATGCCGCCGACGAAGTCGATGCGCTTGTCCGTGCGGAGATCCTTGATGCCGAGGAGCTTGTCCAGCACGAGATTCGACAGGATGGTGACATCCAGTACCCCGATCGGGTCAGCGTCGTCGTAACGGCCCGGCTTCGCAGTCAGGCTGTACCACTTGTCGCCGAGGTACATCGAGAAATTGTGCAGCTGCGTCGGGGCGAAAGGCTTCGCCGGACGGCCGCAGCGCGGCTTGGTGGCGAGGCTCACTTCGAAGTCCCCCTCCAGGGCCTTCAGGAAGGCTTCCGGCGTGAGGCCGTTCAGGTCCCTCACCACCCGGTTGTAGTCGATGATGGCGAGCTGGCTCTCGGGGAAGCAGACGGCCATGAAGAAGTTGTACTCCTCGTCGCCGGTATGGGCCGGGTTGTTCGCCCGCTTCTCCGCGCCCACGCGTGCGGCGGCGGCCGTGCGGTGGTGCCCGTCGGCCACATAGAAGGCGTCCACGTCCTTGGTGAAAATCTCCGTGATGCGCGCATTGACGGCATCATCGTCGATCACCCAGAAGGTGTGGGTGAATTTGTTCTCGTCGACGAATTTGTATTCGGGTGCGCCGGCGGCGGTCTTCGCGATGATCGCGCCGAGCTCCGCATTATCCTTGAAGGCGAAGAAGACGGGCTCGATGTTGGCGTTCTGGATACGGACGTGGATCATGCGGTCGTCCTCCTTGTCCTTGCGCGTCAGCTCGTGCTTCTTGATGATGCCGGCCGCATAGTCATCGGTGTGGGCGCAGAGCACGATGCCGTACTGCGTGCGGCGGTCCATGGTCTGCGCATAGACATAATATTTCTCCTTATCCTCGCGGACGAGCCAGCCGTTCCGCTGCCAGGTCTTGAAATTCTCTACGGCGCGGTCGTAGCTGCGCTGCTCGTGTTCCCCGGCGATCGGGTCAAAGTCGATCTCGGGTTTGGTGATGTGAAGCAGGGACTTCTCCCCGGCCATCTTCCGGGCCTCTTCAGAGTTCAGGACATCGTAAGGCGGCGCCGCCACCTCCGTCACGATGTCTTTGGGCGGCCGCAGGGCCGCAAAAGGTTTCACGCGTACCATAATACAAACAAATCTATATCCGAAGATACTGATTTTTTGCAACAAATCAAAATCAAATAACAATATATCCCATAAAAACAAAAAGCCCCGCGAGCAAAAAACTGCTCACGGAGCTCAATCATTTGCCGGGTGTCCGGCAGGCTCACCCCGGCCAACCCGTGGCCGCCCGTGGTCTCGTGAACGGGAGGGGCCCGCCGCGAAGCGGTGGGAGGGATGGAGCGAAGCGGAAGGTTTGCCGGGGTGAGCCTGCCGGCACCAGCCAGTTATTTATTCAGCTGGAACTTGGTGCAACCGTCTTTGAAGAAAGCGACGATCTGGCGCGCGGCGGCGAGACCGGCGTTCACGTTGGCCTCGGCCGTCTGCGCCCCCATCTTCTTGGGCGTGGCGAAGACGCGCAGGCCGAACTGCTCCTGCAGGGCGGCGAGATTGTCCGGGGCCACGTCGGTGACATACTTGAGGTCCGGGCGCTCGGCGAGGGCCTTCGCCAGGCCCGCCTCGTCGATCACCTCCTTGCGGGCGGTATTGACGAGCGTGGCGCCCTTCGGCATCTTCATCATCAAGTCATAGCCGATGCTGCCGACGGTCTGCGGCGTGGCGGGGATATGCAGGCTCAGGTAGTCGCTGCCGGCGTAGAGCGCGTCGAGGGACTCGACGGGTTCGGCGCCGCCGGCGCGGATCTGTTCCGGCGTGAGGAAAGGATCGAGCGCCTTGACCTTCATCCCGAGGGCCGCGGCCTTCTGTCCGACCAGACGGCCCACGTTGCCGAAAGCCTGGATGCCCAGGGTCTTGCCCTGGACTTCCGAGCCCGTAGCCGGGGTGAACTGCGTACGGGCCATGAAGATCATCATCGCGATGGCCAGCTCGGCCACGGCATTGGCGTTCTGGCCCGGGGTGTTCATCGCGACGACCCCGTGTGCGGTGCAGGCGGGCAGGTCGAGGTTGTCAAAGCCCGCGCCGGCGCGCACGACGATCTTGAGTTTCGGAGCGGCGGCGACCACCTCCGCGGTGACCTTGTCCGAACGGACGATCAGCGCATCGGCGTCGGCGACGGCGGCGACCAGGTCGGCCTGGCCGGCGTATTTCTCCAGCAGGGCGAGCTCGTAGCCCGCGTCCTCCACAATCTGGCGGATGCCCGCGACCGCTGCGGCCGCAAAGGGCTTCTGGGTGGCGACAAGGACTTTCATGGCGCGGCTAGACATGGAGTTTCTCGAAATCCTGCATCGCGGCCACGAGGGCCTCGACATCCTCCTGGGTGCAGGCGTTGTAGGTGGAGGCGCGGAAGCCGCCCACCGAACGGTGACCCTTGATGCCCACGATGTCCCGGGCGACCGCGAACTTCAGGAACTCGTCCTGCAGATCCTCGTGGCCCGGAGCCATCACGAAGCAGATGTTCATGATGGAGCGGTCCTCCTTGGCGGCGGTGCCGACAAAGAGCGGATTGCGGTCGATCTCCGCATAGAGGGTCTCGGCCTTCTTGACGTTGATCTTGTGGATGGCCTCGACGCCGCCGATGCCCTTGAGCCACTTGAGGGTCTCGTTCATCACGAAGATGGAGAAGACCGGCGGGGTGTTGAACATCGAGAGCTTGTCGATATGGGTGCGGTAGTCGAGCATCGTCGGCAGATAGCGGCTGACCTTGCCCAGGCTGTCCGTCTTGATGATAGCGAAGGCCACGCCGGCAGGACCGGCATTCTTCTGGGCGCCGCCATAGATCAGGGCGTACTTGCTCACGTCCACGGGACGGGACAGGATGTCCGAAGACATATCCGCGATCAGGGGAACGGGGCAGTCGATATCCTCGCGGATCTCCGTGCCGTAGATGGTGTTGTTGGTCGTGATATGGAAATAGTCGAGATCGGCCGGGATCTCATATCCTTTCGGGATGTAGCAATAGTTCTTGTCGGCGGAACTGGCCACGGCGAAGGCATTGCCCAGGCCCTTGGCCTCCTTGAGGGCCTTCTTGGCCCAGACACCGGTCTCCAGGTACCCCGCCTTGTTCTCGAGGTAGTTCATCGCCACGTAAAGGAACCCGAGGGAGGCGCCGCCGCCCAGGAAGACCACTTCGTAGCCCTCCGGGATGTGGAGCAGTTCCTTCCAGAGTGCGCGGCACTCGTCCATCACTTCATCCCAGCCCTTGGTGCGGTGGGAAATGGAAATCAGGGAAACGCCGGTGCCCTTGAAATCTTTGAGGGCCTCGATGGCGTTGTCGATGGCCACCTGCGGCAGCAGGCACGGCCCGGCGTTGAAAATGTGTTTCTTGCCCATTGTTTTGTCAGTATGGTTTTAGACGATAAAGATACCTATTTTTTCGATACGTTCCAAAAAGTCCGCTTCGAGCGAAGCGCGCACGCGGACCTCCATCCCGCATTCGGCCCCGAAGTCCTGGCCCCGCTGCGGGAGGCCCAGGTCCTTGACCACTTTCATCACGGCGGGCAGGCTCTCGTAAGAGAATCGCAGGGCGATCCATCGCCCCGCCACCTTATCCACAACGCACGCGTGCGAGAGCGCGTCGGCGGTGGAGGTCTTGTAGGCCCGGATCAGGCCCGGGATGCCGAGTTTGATGCCGCCGAAATAGCGGACCACCACCACGAGCACGTCGCTCAGGCCCGCCGCGTCGATCTGGCCCAGGATGGGCCGGCCGGCCGAGCCGGAGGGCTCGCCGTCGTCGCTGGCGCGCCAGGCGGACCCGTCCAGGCCGATGCGGTAGGCATAGCAATGGTGCCGGGCGTCGTGATATTCCTTGCGCAGGGCGGCGACGATCTCCTTGACCCGGGCCTCGTCCTCCACCGGATAGGCCTTGGCGATGAAGCGGCTTCCATTGTCGCGAAAGAGGCCCTCGCTTGGCTCTGCTATGCTTTTGTATGTATCATTTGCACTCATCGGCGAATCAAAATTAGTGAATAATTGTTATCTTCGCAATATGAATTACAGATACAGAGTCACGCTGGCCGGCATCAAAGGCTTCTACAGGGTCTATCTCGTCAATGGCGAGAACTCCCTCTATACCTTCCATAAGCAGTTGCGTGCGGACCTCGAATTCCCGATGGATCAGCCCATTCTCTTCAAAGCGCTCGACGCGGACGGCGGCGTGCTCGCCCGTTACGCCCTGATGGACATCGGGTACGGTGCGGTGGACAATGTGACCATCTCCGACACCATCAAAGCCGGCGTAGCCAGTTTCGTGTATTTCTACGACATCGCATCCAAGAAGAGCGTGATCATCACGTTCGAGGGAGAAGCGAAAGAATTCACCGCCTCCCCGCGCGTCATCGAGACCAAGGGCCCCATCCCCCAGGAGTTCGAGAACGGCTATGTCGCCTTCGAGGACCTGCCGGACGAGCGTCGCCGCCTCCCGGGAGAATCTTTCCGGGGTGAGGACGACGACGAAGATGACGAAGACTTCGACGACGAGGATGAGGAGGACGAAGACGACGACAAAGACGAAGAAGAAATCATCTACGACGCCGACGAGTCCTGAACCCCTAAATCACCGAATAGAACAACAACACCGTCTCGCAGCCCTGTGCTGCGAGTTCGCGTAATTTGGGGTAGAGTTTCCCCTTCGGAGCCGGCACATCCTCCAGCAGTTCCAGCAGCAACACCGAGCACCACTGCCCTTCCCCGGACCCGACGATCCGCAGCGGCTCGGGATAGCCTTCGACCCGCAATTCGGACCAGGTCCTGGAGCCCTGCGGCGTCCAGACGGCCGGGCGCCAGCCATCTTCCGGGCCTTCTTCGACCGTTGCGAGATACCAGAAGGCCAATTTGTTCCCGGAGACCAGCGGCGCATCTGCGCCTATGCCGAATTCCCCGCCGCTCTCCATAACTGAAACGAATGCCTGATAAGCTTTCTGCTCATCGGTCTCATCCCAGAACGGCGCGAAAGGATCCGGCTTGAAAGACACCCCGCCCGCCGGCTCGAATCCGGATGCGCTCGCACGCCGGATAGCCGTTTCCCGGCCCATCACGCCCACCAGCACCTTCCCGCCCGGCTCCCGGGTCATCCGCAGGGCACCGAAACTCTCCGCCAGGAGGCGCGATTCCACCTCCTCGAAATAGTCCACTTTTCCCTCGGCGTGGTTCCAGATGGCCGGACCGCCCGGCTCATCCCCGTCCGGCTCGAGGGCGATGACGCTGTGGGTCGCATCCAGGGTCTCGAACGTTTGGAAATACCGGCCCGCCGGCTCATCCGAAACCCAGGTCAGTTCCGGGACCCGGTAACGCCGGAAGCCCTTGAGTCTGCGATCATTGATGATCAGTTCAGCAGTCTGGGGGCAATACGCAAAGGATTCCAGACTTTGGTACTCGCCCGACCCGCGGCCATAGGCATCCAGCACGCCGGCGACGCGCCCGCCCTCCACCATATAGATTTTGGGATGGGACGACAGGCTGAAATCTACGCCGGACTTGACAAAAATCCTGTCCCCGTAGCGTTTCACATCGGAGACCTCCGCCAGCGGGACCTCCCGCTCATCCAGCGCCACCAGCTCCCAGGAAGTCGCGACCTCTTCCAGATCCCCCGGCACCGCGTTGCTGATATCCACCACGCGCTCCCCGCCTTCCGGACCGCACGCACACAGCGCCACGGCCGCCAAAATGAATAAACTCCTTTTCATAACTCGTCAGAATTGCTTGCGCTCCAGAATATACCGCTGGGTCGGCGTGAGTGCTTCTTCGATGATATGTCGGACAATCCCGAGCGCCTCCCGCTCCGACCCGATCACATACTTGCGGGCCCAAAGCCGGTAGAAAGCCTCCTGCAGGGCATCCTCCGCCTCATCGGGGCGGCCCGTGATCCGCTGCGCACGGCCGCGGAGCAGATCCCGTAGGGACAGGTATGCAGAAGTCAGGAAATCCATCATCAGCCTCTCATCTATTAGTATAGACGAAAAATGCAGGCAACTGTTACAAAATAAACAATAAAAAACACACAAAAAAGCCGTGATGATCAAGTCTGGCTCCACACCTATGACTACCACCCCTCTCATCCCTCCTTACAGGCTTTCCTCCCGGCGGGAGACCAAACCGGACTTGAGGGGGCGCTGCCCCCTGATCCGCTCACTGCGTTTCACCCCGTTCACAACCCCCTCGTCATCCCCGGCTCGACCGGGGATCTCCTCGCGCCAACCGATTCAATTTTTTATCGCTGGCGTCGAAAAACGCAGTTATCGGCGCGACCCCCGTTTTAAAACCGGGGGTTGGACCGAAAATGGCCAAAATCGATGCCGAGCCACGTAATGCTCGGCGGTGGCGCCCCGGGACGGCCGCCCTTTGGCGGCAAAAATTGAGCGGTTTCAGAACTTACTGTTGATCAACAAAAACAGAAATAGCCCCGGGGCAAAACATCAGCCTTTGTAATCAATGTGTTGCAAAAATAGGGTATCGTTTTGATATTGAAGAGGATACGCGCGTAAGGGTGTGCCAAGGAAAGTGTTGATACTGAGCCAGAACTGAAAACCCGGGTATTCGAAAACGATACCCGAGTTTTCAGTTCTAATTGATTATCAAACAATTGTTTGGCACGCAGAAACGGGCGTCAGATCCGCATTGTCCCGGCGGGGAGACCGGCCTCCGGCGAAGGCTCAGCCGCAGCAGGATCCGCTCCGCCGGATCCGGTCCCCGCTGTGCGGGGAGCGAGGATGGACGCCGAGACGGAGGCGCGGTCCCCGGCCCGGAAAGACAGCAGCAGAGCAGGCGGAAGGCGCGAGCCGAAAAAAGGCCCGCAGCGGGTGCTGCGGGCCTTTCGGAGTGTGTCGAGGTTAAACTACTCCTCCGGCGCGACGTACTTGCCGACCTTCTGCAGATCGACATTGAACACCAGCACGGAGTTGGGGGCGATGGCGTTGTTGCCCTGCTCGCCATAACCGAGCTCGGACGGGATGTAGAGTTCGATCTTGCCACCCTCGCCGATCAGCTGCAGACCCTCGCTCCAACCCGGAACGACGCGGTTGAGCGTGAAGTTGATAGGCTCCTCTTCGGCAGGGACCTCGTCGAACACGGTACCATCGATGAGCGTGCCCTTGTAGTGCACCCACACGGTGTCCTGGGGACCCGGCTTGACATCGTTGCCCGGCTCGATGACCTTGTACTGCAGACCGGACTCGGTGGTCAGCACGCCGGCCTTCTTGGCATTGGCGGCGAGGAACTTCTCGCCCTTATCCTTGTTGGCCAGGGCCACACCGCTCTGGCGCTTCTCCAGATAGTTGTTGAACAGATCGTTCATCGTGTTGGGATCGATCTTGAACTGCTTGGCGAAATCAGGATCCATCGGATTGCCCTCGGCATTGACGAAATCCTTCATGCCGCTCACGATCTGGCCATAGTTGAGATCCTTGCCAAAATCATAGCTGGTCAGGAAAGAACCGAAATTGATGCCGAGCAGGTAGCTCACGGAGTCGATCTGCGCACGGGACGGTTGGAATTCTTTGGGGAGCACTTCCCCGGCCGGCTTGCTGTTGCAAGCCGCTACTGCAAGTCCGATCAACAGGACTGCAAAAATCTTGTTTGCTTTCATCTTGAATATTAAGTTGTTAATATGTTTCTATAATTCCCACGCCAGGGCGGAGGCGCCGAGGATGGCGGCGTCGGACTCCTTCAGCTGGGAGAACACGATCTGGACCTTGCCCTTCCAGATCTTGAGGAGATTGTCATCCATCGCACGCTTCATCGGCTCATAGAGGAACTCCTTCGCACGGGCCAGGCCGCCGAAGAGCACGATGGCCTCCGGGGCGCTGAATGCCACGAAATCGGCGAAGCTCCGCCCCAGGATGGTCCCCGTGTACTCGAAGAGCCGCAGGGCCATGGCATCCCCGGCCTTGGCGGCGTCGAAGATGTCCTTGGACGTGATCTTGTCCAGATCGCGGAGCAGGGACGGCTCGTCCGTCGCCTCCAGCCATTCACGCGCCGTGCGGGCGATGCCCATCGCGGAGCAGTACGCCTCCAGGCAACCGGTCTTGCCGCAGCCGCAGGGACGTCCGTTCTTGCGCTCGACGCAGGTATGCCCGAGTTCGCCGGCGAAGCCGTCGCTGCCATAAAGCACCTTGCCGTCGACGACGATGCCGCTGCCGACACCGGTGCCGAGGGTGATCATGATGAAGTGCTTCATGCCGCGGGCCGCGCCGTAGGCCATCTCGCCCACGGCCGCCGCATTGGCATCGTTGGTCAGGGACACGGGCATCCCGTCCAGCGCCTCGCTCAGGAGCTTGGCGAAAGGTACCGAATGGCCGGCGGCCCAGACGATATTGGGCGCGAAGGCGATCTCGCCGGTGTAGTAGTTGCCGTTCGGAGCGCCTACGCCCACACCGCGGATTTCTTCCATCTGCTTACCGCCCTGCTCCACGCAGGTCTTGATGGCGGCGGCGAGGTCTTTGATATAGGCTTCGGCGTCCTCCCCATAGATGTCCGTGCGGATCACGTTCTGGAAGAGAACGTCGCCGCGGGCATCCACGAGGCCGATCTTGGAGGTCTGGCCACCGACGTCGACACCGACTACGAATTGTTTGTTGATTCCGTCCATAGGATTATTCTACCGGGATGTCCTTGTTGACATTCTTGCACCCGATCAGCGCATAGTAGAGGATGTAGGCGAGCATCGCGATCACCAGCCAGTAGCTGTTGATGATGCCGATCTTCGGGGAGTTCGCCATGGCTTCCTGGATCAGCGGCATGATACCACCGCCGACCACGAGGGTCATGAAGATGCCGCTGGCGGCCTCGGTGTACTTGCCGAGCCCCTCGACGGAAAGGTTGAAGATGCCACCCCACATGATGGAGGTGCAGATACCGCACGCCGCGATGAAGATGCACTTCACGGGAACGGCCTTGCCGCTCATGGTGAAGGTCGAGGTCTCAGGCATGAAGATGGCGATGAGCAAGAGAGCGATGGCCAGGGCGGAGACCACGGCCAGCTGCACCTTGGTGGAAACCTTGCCGGAGATGGCGCTGGAGCCGGCGCGGCCGATCATCATCAGCAGCCAGTAGGCAGCGGCCAGCGTGCCGCCGATGGCAGCCGAACCCTTGGTGAAGTCCGTGACATAGAAGTTCAGCTCCATCGGGATACCGATCTCGATACCCACATAGAAGAAGATGGCGATCACGCCCAGCAGGCAGTGACGGAAGGCCAGCGGGCTGTGCTCGAACTTCTGCTGCTCCTTGCCCAGGGTGGGCTCGGGAATCTTGACGCCACGGATGATGAAGAAGGAAATCGCGAACACCGCGATGCCGATGAACAGCAGCGGAGCCACGGCGCTCATGCTCGTATCCTTGGTCACCTCGCCGACCAGCAGGCCGGTCAGGAGCGGAGTGAGCGTGGCGGTCAGGGAATTGCAGGTGCCGCCGATCTGGATGAACTGGTTGCCGCGGTTGCCACCGCCGCCGAGGATGTTCAGCATCGGGTTCACGACGGTATTGAGCATGCACACGCAGAAGCCGCAGATGAAGGCGCCCAGCAGGTAGATGAACAGGTTCAGGGTCACGTGGATATCCTGGGTCGTCGTCTGTTTGACACCGTCCACCCACGCGGTCGATGCGTAGTTCTTATACACGAACACCTCCGTCCCGGCACCCGCCAGGCTGGAAAGATATTGAATCAATAATCCCACGATTCCGACGATCAGGGCGATGAGCGCCGTCTTCTTGTAGCCGTACTTGATGAGCATCTTGCCGGCCGGAATACCCATGAACAGGTAAGCCGCGAAGTTCATCAGGTTGCCCCACGCCTTGGCAAAGGGGAAGTGCTCTCCCCAGATGTTGCCGAAAGGAGCACCCATGTTGGTGACGAAGGAAATCATCGCGAAGATGAAACACATCGTCACGACTGCCACCATGTTGATTTTTTTCTTTTCCATATTCTTATGACTTTGGTTTTAGTTTGTCCTAGAGGGATGCGAGATTGCGGGGATTGAGCAGTTGCTTGCCTTCCGCCGTATAGGCATAGGCGATGCGGTCGGCGTAGTGCTCCTCGACTTTGCGGCGGACGACCTTCATCGTGGAATTCATCATCTGGTTGGCGATGGTGAACGGTTCGTCGCAGATGACCACGGCGGCGGGCAGCCAGCGGTCGGGGAAGAGGTCGGCGTGCGGACCGCCCGTCTTATAGGTATCGATCTCGGATTGGATCTTCTTGAGCATGGCCTCTTTGCCTTCGGCCGAAGCGGGGTCGAGCCCCTCCTTCTTCACGAAGTCGGCGAGCGCCTCTTTATCCGGGACGATGAGTACGATCGTGTACGGGTTCTGGTTGTTGTGCAGGACCACCTGGGAGACATATTTGGACACCTCCGGGAGGCTGTCCTCGAAGCCCTCCGGGCTGTATTTCTCGCCGTCCGAAGAGATCAGCAGGGATTTGAAACGGCCCGTGACATAGAGGAAATCGGTGTCGAAGGGGCAGATGTAGCCCATGTCGCCGGTGTGCAGCCAGCCGTCGATGACCGTGTCGGCCGTGGCCTTGGGATTCTTCCAGTAGCCGGCCATCACGTTCTCGCCGCGGACCACGATCTCGCCTTTCTGTCCGATGGGGACTTCCTTGCCCTGGTCGTCGCAGATGATGCAGTCCATCGGGCGGACGATGCGGCCCGAAGAACCGAAGATCGCGTGTCCCGGGGAATTGGCGCAGATGATCGGGGTAGCCTCGGTCAGGCCGTAGCCCTGGAACATCGGCATCCCTACGGCGCAGAAATAGCGCTGGAGCTCAATGTCGAGTAGGGCGCCGCCGCCCACGAAGAACTTCATCCGCCCACCGAAACTCTCACGGACGTTCTTGAAGATGAGCTTGTCGAAGATCCACATCAGGGGCTTGCGCCAGCAGTCCAGCAGGCCGCCGCGGTTGTAGTATTCCTTGTTGTAGGCAATGGCGTTGCGGAGGGCGAAATTGTAGAGCTTCTCCACCTTGGGACCCTTGGCCTTGATGCCGTTCTCGATATTCTTCTTGAAATTGCGGGCCAGGGCGGGCACGGACAGCATCACGTGCGGACGCGTCTCGCGGATGGCCACGGGGACGTTCTTGAGGGTGGCGAGGGCGTTCTTGCCGATGGGGACGAACGCAATGGAGCCGCCGTAGAACATCATCGTATACATACCCGCCACGTGGGCGAAGCAATGGTCGAGCGGGAGGATGATCAGCATCACGTCGTTCTCCCCGATGGTGATCACGCTGTTGCCCTGGGCCACGTTGGCCGTGTAGTTGCGGTGCGTGAGCAGGATGCCCTTGGGATCGGCGGTGGTGCCGGAGGTGTAGCTGATGTTGGCGTAGTCGTCGGGACCGATGGACTGGTAGCGGGCTACGAAGTCCGCCTCGTGCTCCTGCAGGAAGGCCTCGCCCAGCCGCTGGACCTCGGACATCCGGATTTCCTTCTCTTCCAGGGTGTCGAAACTGAAGGCCGTGTCGTCGAAGACGATGACTTTCTGCACGTCCGGGCAGGCGGGCAGGATCTTGCGGATCTTGGGCAGGAGGTTGCCCGACACATAAATCCACTTGGACTCGGAATGGGTGATACGGAAGATCAGGTCGGCGTCGGCCCCGAGGTTGACGGACAGGGGCACGTCGGTGGCGCCGGCATACAGGGCGCCGATCTCGGCGAGAATCCACATCGAGCGGCTCTCGGACAGCAGGGCAATCTTGTCTCCCTTCTCCAGGCCCAGGGCCATCAGGCCGGCGCCGATGCGGTAGGCCGTCTGGCGGGTCTGCTCCTGGGTGATCTCCTTCCAGACCCCGTCCACCTTCTCGCGAAGGTAGGTGTGGTCGGGGAACTGATGGGTATATTTCTCGACGAAGTCGATCAGGGTCGGACGGGCTTTATTCTCCATAGATTTCTTTTTTGTCAGGTGTGAAAAGGCCGTAGAGCTGGGCGTCGATCATATCGGTGACCTTGGCGAAGTCCTCGGGATTGTTGCCGAATTTGATGTTGTCGGCGTCGATGATGAGCAGGTTGCCGGGATAGTCCTTGATCCAGTTCTCGTATTTCTCGTTGAGGCCGGTCAGGTAGTCGATGCGGATGCTCTTCTCATATTCGCGGCCCCGCTTCTGGATCTGGGCGATCAGGTTGGGGATGCTGGAACGGAGGTAGATCAACAGGTCGGGATTGCCCACCAGCGACATCATCAGCTCGAAAAGATCCGAGTAGTTCTCGAAGTCGCGGGTGCTCATCAGGCCCATGTCGTGCAGGTTGGGGGCGAAGATACGCGCATCCTCGTAGATGGTGCGGTCCTGGATGATCACGTCGTCGGTCTTGGCGATCTCCACGACATCCTTGAAACGCTTGTTGAGGAAATAGATCTGGAGGTTGAAAGACCAGCGCTCCATGTCCTCGTAGAAATCGGACAGATAGGGATTGAAGTCTACGGATTCGAACCGGGGGATCCATCCATAGTGGGCGGCCAGCATCTTGGTGAGCGTGGTCTTTCCGCTGCCGATATTTCCTGCTATCGCAATGTGCATATCTCTCTATTTAGAAATGACAAAGTTAATTGATTTATTTGAATAGTCCATACAGTTCGGCGTCAATCTTGTCCGTGATGAGGGCAAAGTCTTCGGGCCGGTTCTCAAAATCCAGCTGGTCGGCGTCAATCACCAGGAGACGGCCCTTGTAATCCGCGATCCATTTCTCGTAGCGCTCGTTCAGGCCGGTCAGGTATTCCAGACTCATCGTCTGCTCGTAGTCCCGCCCGCGTTTCTGGATCTGGGCCACCAGGTGCGGCACGCTGCAGCGCAGGTAGATGAGCAGATCCGGCGGGTTCACCATCGACATCATCAGGTGGAAAAGCTGCATGTAGGTGTCGTAGTCACGGTCGGACAGGTTGCCCAGGGCGTGATTGTTGGCCACGAAGATCTCCACGCCCTCGAAGAGGGTGCGGTCCTGGATGATCACATCCTCGGAACGGGCGATCTCCAGGACGTCGCGGAATCGCTGCGCGAGGAAATAAGTCTCCAGGTTGTAGGACCAGCGGGGGATGTCCTTGTAGTAGTCCTCCAGATAGGGATTGTAGGTCACGGACTCGAATTTCGGGGTCCAGCCATAGTGCTCAGCAAGTTTGCGGGTGAGGGTGGTCTTGCCGCAGCCGATGTTTCCTGCTATACCGATGTGCATTTCATTTTAGTGCTATCATACAAATTTAATACAAGTTTTGTAATTTTGCCACTGCAAGCGTCAAAGAAATGTTCAACATCCGCCCCCTCACTTTCAATCTCCTCCAGGAACGCTCCTACGTGGTCTGGGGCACTCCGGGACGGTGCGTGCTCATCGATCCCGGCTGCTACGGAAACGCCGAGCGGCAGGGCCTCGAGGAACTGCTCGCCCGGGAGGGCCTCACCCCCGAGGCCATCCTGCTCACCCACGGCCATTTCGACCATATTTTCGGCGTGGAGCCCCTCCAGGAACGGTACGGCATCCCGGTCTTTATGCACCCCGCCGAACAGGTCGTACTCCCCTACAGCGCGGACATGGCCCGGCGCCTGGGGCTGGACGTCCCCGGAATCCGTTTCCGGACCACGGACGTAGAGGACGGGCAGGTCCTGACCCTCGCCGGGATGCAGCTGGAAGCCATCGCCACGCCCGGGCATACGCCCGGCGGGGTGTGCTGGCTCGAGCGCAGCGCGGGCATCCTGTTCACCGGCGACACGCTTTTCGCCGGATCGATCGGCCGTACGGATTTCCGCTTCAGCGACTACGACGACGAGATCCGTTCCATCATGGAACGCCTGATCCTGCTCGACCCCGCGACCCGCATCTTCCCCGGCCACGGCCCCGCTTCCACCATCGGGCAGGAGCGTCGGAGCAACCCCTTCCTCGAGCCCTTCAACGAGCCCGAGGAGCCGTTCGACCCCGATCTGGAGCCGATTCTGATCAGAGGAGAATAACGCGCATCAGCGCCCGCCGCCGCCGAAGCCGCCGCCGTGGAAGCCGCCGCCTCCGCCCAGGGAGATGGAGCCGCCCGTGCCACTCACGGCAGAGACGTCCGTGCCGAGATGCGAAGCCACATTGCGTACGGCGGAGTCCATCGTGCGGGCCATGGTCTGGCTGGCCGCCACCACGGAGGTGTAGTCGTTGTAATCGCAGTTGAAGGTCTTCTTGAAGAGCGCGGGATCGATGTCCTTGAGCTGCCGGGCCACCCGGTCGGTGATGCCGAACAGGGCGCCGTAGACCATATATTCCTGCCAGAGCGTGGTCTCCGCGGCCTCCCGCACATCCAGCAGCGTGAAGTCCGAGAGGAAATTCTTGAGCCCGAACAGGTGCATCGCCTCGGTGCGGCCCTTGGGGGTCAGGGAGAACTTTTTCAGGTCGAGGAAATGCTGGTTGCCCAAGGCTTCGGCACCCTCGGTGCTCATCCGGGTGGACCACTCATACAGTTTCTCCTCGTTCGCCTTGGCCCACTCGGAGAACTCCTTGTCCTGCAGGAGGATATCCGACCCGGAAGCCTCCTTGAGCATTTCGTAGAGCTCCCGCTCGGCGGGAGAGGCCTGGTCCAGGTTCCGGTCCGTGAAGGAGAGCACGGTGGCGCCTTCGGCCTCGCGGGTCACGCCCAGGCAGCCCAGGCGCACCAGGCGGAGGATCATCGCCAGCGGCAGGCCGCCGCTCTCGGGTTTGGATTTGCTTCTCGACTGGATGTAGTCGGCCATCTGCAGGTCGCCCGCGAAGGGGACGTCGCGGAACCACGGGGCCTCCTTGGGCTTGAATCCAAGTTTGAGGAAGGCTTTCCGGAAGGCGCGGACGAAGGGCCGGATGAACAGGAAATACATCGCCAGGGCCGTGAGGATCAAGGCGATGGCCGTTCCCACGGGATCTTTTTCTTTCTTCTCGCCGAAGAAGGCGCCTTCCATCGCCTGGTCCAGGACCTCCTGGAAATCGATATCCAGCACGGTCGGCGAGTCGAACAGGCCCTTGACGAAGCGCAGCAGCACGACCGCGTAGTTATCCGGGTCCAGGGCCTCCGACGATTCGAACACGATCGCACCATCCTCCACGGAGGATTTCCCCTTGAAGCCGAAGCCCCAGAAATGGGTCGAAGCCGTGTCGAGCTGGGCCTGGTCCGCCTGGATGCGGATGCGCAGGTGCTCCGGCGGGGAGGCCAGTCCGGGCGATACGACCTGCAGGCGGAGGACGTCAAAGTCGTGGAGCGATTCGACGGCGCGCTCCATCACATAACGGACGTGGAAAAGATGGTCACCGGGTTCCCCGATGCCCCAGCAGAGCTCCAGGCCGTCCGCATCGTGGACGATCCCGTAGCGGCCGGCCTTCTCTTCCCGGGTCCGGTCCACCTCCCATTCCCCGTCGTCCTCCAGGGGCTCTTCGCCATCATACACCCGGAAACCGGAGATGCGGATGTTGTCGAGGTTCTTGCGGACCAGGTACCACTCGGATATCTCGTCGCCCGTGTCCACGTCCCAGTGTTCGTGGACCACGGCGTCGCCGGCGGGGTTGATGGAAATCTCGATGCTGAGCTCGCGCGTCTTTTGGCTGCGCGCATGCAACGGCAGGAGCGGCAGCAGGGAGAGAAGCAGTAGGGGAAGCAGGCGTTTCATAATCATATCGTTTTAAGGAGGCTGCTCAGATGACTTCGAGGTCTTCGGCGGGGAGCCAGCCCTGGCGGCCGTCGGCAAGTTCAATATTGCGCCAGCTGCCCACCTCGTCGAGGAGTTTGACCTTGGTGCCCTCGTGGAGCACGAAGAGGTCTTTGGCCGAATCACGGCCCGGGGAACTCTGCACCGTGGTCACGGGCCGCGTCACGATGGCGCCGTCCGCCTTGCGGTAGTCCGTCCGCTGCCAGAAGGCGAAATCCAGGCAGAGCAGCGCGAGCACCAGCGCGACGATGGCGCAGATGAAGCCGGTGCGCCGGACGCCCGTGCGGCCGCCCAGCAGGAAGAGCAGCACGCAGCCCAGGCAGACGGCGAGCAGCACCACGAAGAGCACCGCCCAGGTATCCGAAGGCAGCAGCCAGCAGGCCTTGCGGCCCCACTGTTCCAGGAAGAATTCCGGCACGGCCTCGATCTTGTCCTGCACGAAACCCTGCGCGAACTCAAGGTTGAAGCGCGCATCCGAATAGGACGGGTCGAGCTTGAGCGCACGCTCGTAGTTGAGGATGGCGTGGGCGAGGTCGTCCTGCTTGAAACAGGCGTTGCCGAGATTGTAATACAGTTCGGGCGATTCCAGCCCGGCCGCCCGCAGGGCCGTCCAGGCCTTGGCGGCCCCGGCCCAGTCGCCGTCGGTATAGGCGGTCACGCCGGCCGTCCAGAGGGAATCGGTGTATGCCGTCTGCTGGGCCGCCGCCCGGTGCGCGGGCAGCAGCAGGCAGAGCAGGAGCAGGGCGGCGGCCCCGCCGGGACTCTTGCGTACTCTTCTCATACTTTCGTCGATGGCGGAGATCACGCCGACCGCCTTCTCAAAATGGGTATTCATCGCCTCGTGACCCGCATCCGGGGAATAGCGGGCATATTCGCAGGCGTCGATCAGAGAGACGAAGTCGGCCGCCAGCCCCTCGGGCACACCGTCCTGCACGAGGCGGGCGGAGATGTTTTCCTTGGACATATCGGAGGCATCGAGGTTGAGTTTGTCGGAGACAAATCCCAGCAGGGCCCGGTGCAGCTCCTCATAGAAAGCGGAATAAAGGTCGCTCTTGAGGAAGCCTCCGGCCTGCGCGAGGCGTTTGCGGGCCATCTTGGTGGCCCCGCGGCTCTTGGTGCCCACCACGTCGGAGCGTCGTGCGGCCAGTTTGCGCAAGGCCGCCCAGAGGGCTGCAGCGAGCGCGAGCAGCAGTGCGCAGAGGATCCAGAAGGCGGTCGAGCCCACGAAGAAATGTCCCACCGGGACGAGCGAAGGTGTCTTGGTGGCGATGAAGCGGATGTCGCTGCCCACGTCCCGCACATCTTTGCGGTTCACGCCCGGAGCCACCTGGACGGCGCCGCCGGAAGGAGTCTCGCCGCTGCCCCGGCCGACCTTGATCGGGAGCGCGGGACTCTCGAGGGTCACGTATTTCCGGGATCCGATGTCGAAATAGCTGTACTGAACGGGACCAATGGTGAAATCGCCGTAGCTGCGCGGAATGAAGGGGTATTCGAACACCTTGCCACCCGAGACGTCGGAGGTCTTGACGTCATAGACCTCGAAATCCGGCGGAAAACTGATTTTCGGGGCTTCGAGCAGGGAGAGGTTGCCGGTACCGGTCACGGTCACCCGCAGCGAAGCGGCGTCGTGGGTCACGAGCGAATCACGTGTGAGCGCGGCGCTCATCTTGAACGAGCCCACACCGCCTCCGAACGAGGCCGGAGCCCCGGCGGGCAGGCTGCTCACGCGGATGGTCACGGGTGCGGTGGAGATCCGCTTGCGTATGGTCTGGTAGTCATCCTGGAAGAAGGAGTCGAAGATGCTGCCTGTCGAAGGACGTGGGGTGAGAATATTGACCAGGCACACCAGTTCGGCTCCGTCTACCTTGATCTCTCCGGCGCGCTGGGGCACGAGGTTCCAGCTGCGGAGCACGGCGGTGTTGTAGATCTTGTCGCCGAGGTTCTCCCGACGGAACTCGATGTTGGTCGGAGCCTGGACTTCCTGGCTCCAGAATCCGTTGAAATCCGGAAACTTGGCATCCTCGAAGCCCGCGATGTTGACCCGCTGGTAGAGCTTGAGGGTAGCCGTGAGCGATTCACCCACCATCACGTCGCGCTTGCTGAAAGACAGGCGCAGGAACAGATCGTCCGAGGAGACCGTACCGGTCTGGGCGGCACCCTGGGCGCCTTGCGAGCCCCGGCCCCCCTGACCGCCCTGCCCCTGGCCCTGGTCCTGGGCGGCGGCCCCGTCGGTCACGACCTCCACGGTCGGGCGGGAGGAGCTCAGTTTCTCTCCCCGGACCGTCGCCTCGGCGGCGGCGAGCTGGAAGCGGCCGGTATTCTTCGGGAGCAGGACATAGGTATAGGTGGTCTGCGAAGAGCGGGTGCTCTTGCCGTTCACGATGCTGACCGAGGTGGACGTGCCCTTCTGCGGGCCCCACACCAGCTGGAAATCATTCCCGACCTCCCACTGGAAATCGGTCGGCGCGTGGTCGCCGCTGACGATGAAGGTCACGTTGAACTGTTCGTTCACGCCGACGAGATTCGGCGCCTGGACCTTGATGGAGGTCTGGCCGTAGGCGGCCAGGGCAAGCCCCAGGGCCGCGAGAAATGCTGTCAATTTCTTCATCACCAATTCTTTTCTTTCTGACGGGACTTCAGCAGCGCCGCCTTCTCCTTGTTCACCTTGTCCTGGGTCTCCCGTTCCTTGGCCTGGATGGCGCGGAGCAGTTGCTGTGCTTGCTGGGGGGAGATCCGGGGCTCCTGATTCTGCTGGTCCTGCTGGTCCTGCTGATCATCCTGATCCTGGTCAGGGTTCTGCTGCTGATCGTTCTGGTCCTGGTTCTGGTCCTGGTCCTGATCTTGATTCTGCTGCTGTTGATCCTGGTCCTGGTCGCCGCCACCGCCGCCCTGCTGGTTCTCGAGCATCTTCTTGGCGTAGATGTAGTTCTCCTTGGCCTCCAGATCGCCCGGGTCCAGGAGCAGGGCCGCCTTGAAAGCGTCCACGGCCGCCTGCCAGTCTTTCTGCCGGCAGGCCGCGTCGCCCGTGTTGAAATGATACCGGGCCGGCAGGTCCGGCCGCTCCTTCACCGTGGCGAGCGCCTGGGTGGCGCCGGCATAGTCCTGCTGGCGGTACAGGGCCGAGGCCAGGTTATACTGCGCCGCCAGCGAGGTGGAATCCTTGACCGCCGCCTTGCGATAGTCGATCTCCGCCTCCTTGAAACGATCCTTGCGGAACTTGCGGTTCCCGGCGCGGACGTCATGCTTATCCACCTGGGCGAAGGCGGACAGGCTGCAGAGCATCAGCAGCAGGAGCGTAAAACCATATCTTTTCATTCGAACAATCTCTTTTTGGGCCTGCGTTCGCCGAGGAGCATCTCCAGCACGAAGAAGAACAGCGCCGCGGCGAAGAAATACATATACTGCTCGTCATACTCCTCGAAGACCACCGAATTGAAGCGCTCGTCCTCCAGTTTGCGGATCTCGTCGAGGATGGGATTGAGCCCGAACTCCTCGCCGCCCGCGTGGACATAGGCGCCGTTTCCGACCGAGGCGATGCGCTTGAGCGTCTCCTCGTCGAGGCGGGTCACGACGATGTTGCCGTCCTTGTCCTTCATCAACTCGCCGTCCTTGGGGATGGGCTGGCCCTGTACGGAGCCCACACCGATGGTATAGATGCGGATGCCGGTCTCGCCCACCTGGCGCGCCACGTCCACGGCGTCGTCTTCGTGGTTCTCGCCGTCGGTGATCACGATGATCGCCCGGCTCTTCTCGCTCTGGAGGCTGAAACCCTTGGCCGCCGTCCGGATCGCCTCGCCGATGGCCGTACCCTGCACCGGCACCGACTGGGTGTCGATGGAGTTCAGGAACATCTTGGCGGACACATAGTCCGTGGTAATCGGCAGCTGAACGAAGGAAGTGCCAGCGAAGATGATGAGGCCGATCCGGTCGCCCTGCAGCTTGTCCACGATGCGGGAGATCGCCAGCTTGGCCCGGGACAGGCGGTCCGGCGAATAATCCTGTGCGAGCATCGAGTTGGACACGTCCAGGCAGATCATGATCTCCGCACCCTTGGTCTCCCGCTCCACCAGCTTGGCGCCGATCAGCGGCCGGCTCAGGCCGATCGCGAAGCAGACCAGGCCCAGGCAGAACAGGGCGGTGCGCCACCAGCCTTTCGAGGACGACCAGGAGGGCATCAGCGCGCGGACCAGCGTCTCGTCGCCGAAACGCTGCACGCGGCGCTTCCGGCGGCGGCGCAGCAGCGCATAGCCGATCAAGATCACCGGCACGAGCAGCAGCAGCCACAAATACTGGGGTCTGGCAAAGAGCAACATTACGGCAACCTCCTGATTAAAAGTCCCACGATAAGCTCGAGCAGCAGGCAGATGAGGGCCGCCAGGCCGAAACGCCCGAACAATTCTTTATAGACGGGGAAGCTGTCCACCGAGGTGCGGGCCTTCTCCATCTTGTTGATCTCGGAATAAATCTCGGCGAGTTTGGTATTGTCCGTGGCCCGGAAATACCGCCCGCCCGTGGACGAGGAAATGTCCTTGAGCAGCTCCTCGTCGATCTCCACCGGGACATTCTGCATTTCCACGCCCCAGGGGGTCATCACCGGATAAGGTGCCATCCCGTTGGCTCCGACGCCGATCGTATAAACCCGCACGCCGTAGGTCTTGGCGATCTCGGCGGCCATCTGCGGGGCCACCTCGCCGCTGTTGTTGACACCGTCCGTCAGCAGGATCACCACCCGGCTCGGCGCCTCGGAATCCATCATCCGGGCCACCGCCGTGGCAAGGCCGTTGCCGATGGCGGTACCGTCCTCGATCAGGTCGGTCTGCACCTCCTTCATCAGGTTGATGAGGGTGGCGCGGTCGGTGGTCAGGGGGCATTGCGTATAGCTCTCGCCCGCGAAGACCACGATGCCCATCCGGTCGGAGGGGCGCTGGGAGATGAACTCGATGGCGATGTCCTTGGCCGCGCTGATGCGGTCGGGGTTGAAGTCCCGGGCCAGCATACTCGAGGATACGTCCATCGCGAAGACGATGTCGATCCCCTCGGTATCCACCTTCTCCACCTCGGTCGAGGAACGCGGCCGCGCCAGGGCGACCACGATCAGGCTCAGTGCGGCGATGCGCAGGGCGAAGGGGACGTGGCGCAGCACCGCGAGGGCCGTTCCGCCGCCCTGCAGCCAGGGAGCCGCAGTCGAAACCCGCAGGTGCGGACGCCGCTCGGCGAGTTCACGCCAGAGGTAGAGTCCGACGAGCAGCAGCGGCACCGCAAGCAGCCACAGGAGGGCGGGATACTCAAAGTTCATGCTCCTGTTCCGGCTCCTCCTCAAGCGCAGTCTGATAGGTGGAAGTGACAAAGCGCACGGCCGTCGGCAGGGCACGGGCATTCTCCTGCCCGGAGGCCACGTGCTTGGCGAATTTGACGAAGTCGGCGCACTCGAACACGCCCTTCAGCTCCTCGCGGAGATCCGCCGGCAGGTCCTCCGCCGCCTCGAGGGCGGTAAAGAGCTCGGCGGTGGTCATCTCCGGCGCATCGATGCCGAAGCGGTCTTCGATATAGATCTTCAGGGTATCGGTGATTCCCGAATAGAACGCTTTCTGCTTCTCCGGCGCCCAGTGCTTGTCGCCGCGCCACTTGTCCAGTGCACGCAACGCCACGATGTAGGCCGGATCCCGGGGCGCATCCACCCCCTTGACACGCCGCCGCCGGGCATCCGCCAGGCAGATCAGGAAGATCACCAGCACGGCGAGCAGCCAGACCGCCGCGATCCACGGCAGGAGTTCCCGCAGGGTCAGCGGATAGCGGATCTGGTCCTTGATGTCGTGGATGACGAAGGTGGCCGTATCGACCGGCATCGTCTTCACGTCCATCTCCAGGGCCTCGAAGAGCAGGGTGTCCCGCCCGCAGAGCACCGGGATGGGGGGAAGGCTGTAGTGTCCCTCCTCGAAGGGGGCGATCACGATGCTGCCCCGGATGTTGAAGCGTTCCTCACGGTCTTTGCGTCCGCCGGTACGGACCCGCAGGCGGGCGGTCGTATCGAGCTGCCAGCCCCGCACGAGGGTCAGCGTGTCGTTGGAAACATCCTTGAAGTCCGGCAGGAGGATGGGGGTCCCCGCCGGCACGCTGTCCAGCTGGAAACCATATTCGAGCTGGTCGGCGATCAGGATGGAATCGCGGGGCTGGAGCTGCCGCAGGGAGGCCTTCCCCGCCGGGACGATGTCCAGCAACGCCGCCAATATGAGCATCAACACATTCATCTCCTGCCAAACAGGGCCATCAGGCCCTTGACGTAATCGGCGTCCGTGGAAATGTCCACGTGGTCCACCTGGTATTTGTTGAACAAACTTGCCTCCCGCTCCGAGAGATCGGAGAACCAGCGCTCATAGGCGAGGCGGACCTTGCGGCTGTCGGTGTCGACCCAGGCGCCGCGGCCGGTCTCGCTGTCCTTGATGTGCACGAGGCCCACCGCGGGCAGGGAACGCTCGCGCGGGTCGTGGACCTTGATCACGCTGAGATCGTGCCGGTTCACCGCCACCTTGAGGGCCTCCTCATAGCGGGGATTGCCCTGGGCGTCGGCATCGAGCATATCGCTCAGCAGGAAGGCGGTGCACTTCTTCTTGAGGGCGTTGGTCAGGAACTTGAGCGCCGCACCGATGTCCGTGCCGTCCGAGACGGGCTGGAGCTCCAGCATCTCACGGATGATGTGCAGCAGGTGCGAACGGCCCTTTCCCGGCGGGATGAACTTCTCGACGCGGTCGGAGAAGAACAGCGCCCCCACCTTGTCGTTGTTGAGGATGGCGCTGAACGAGAGCACCGCCGCGATCTCGGCGATCCGCTCGCGCTTGGTCTGCACGGCCGTGCCGAACAGGCCGGAGCGGCTCACGTCCACCAGCAGCACGACCGTCAGTTCGCGCTCCTCCTCGAAGACCTTGACATAAGGCGCGCGCAGGCGGGCCGTCACGTTCCAGTCCATGGAACGCACGTCGTCCCCCCACTGGTACTCCCGCACCTCGCTGAAAGCCATACCTCGGCCCTTGAAGGCCGAATGGTACTCGCCGGCGAAAATCTGGTGGGAGAGCGCCTTGGTCTTGATCTCGATCTTCCTGACTTTCTTCAGGAGCTCGGTCGCACTGGTATTACGGGACGATGACGGCATTGATGATCTGCTCGATGATCTCTTCCGGGGTCACGTTCTCCGCCTCGGCCTCGTAGGTCAGGCCGATGCGGTGGCGCAGCACCTCCGGGCATACGGCACGCACGTCCTCGGGGATGACATAGCCGCGGCGCTTGATGAACGCATAGGCCTTGGCCGCCAGCGAGAGACTGATGCTCGCACGCGGCGAGCCGCCGAAGGAGATCAGGTCCTTCAGGCCCTTCAGCCCGTAATCCTCCGGGGTGCGGGTGGCATAGACGATGTCCACGATGTAGCGCTCGATCTTTTCGTCCATATAGACCTCGCGGACCACCTGGCGGGCCCGCACGATGTCCTCGGGCGAGACCACGCGCTGCGCCTGGGGGAACTCGCCGCTGTTGTTCATCCGGATGATGAGCTTCTCTTCTTCCTTCTTGGGGTATCCCACCACGACCTTGAGCATGAAACGGTCCACCTGGGCCTCCGGGAGAGGGTAGGTGCCTTCCTGCTCGATCGGGTTCTGAGTGGCCATCACCAGGAAGGGCTCGGGGAGTTTGTAGGTCTCGTCCCCGAGGGTCACCTGGCGCTCCTGCATCGCTTCGAGCAGGGCTGACTGGACCTTGGCGGGGGCGCGGTTGATTTCGTCCGCGAGCACGAAGTTGGCGAAGATCGGGCCCTTGTGCACCTCGAACTGCTCCTTCTTCTGGGAGTAGATCAGGGTACCGGTCACGTCGGCCGGCAGGAGGTCGGGGGTGAACTGGATCCGGCTGAACTTGGCGTCTACCGCACGCGAGAGCGTGCTGATGGCCAGGGTCTTGGCGAGACCGGGCACGCCTTCGAGCAGGATGTGGCCGTCGGCCAACATCGCGATCATCAGGTTCTCCACCAGGTGCTTCTGGCCCACGATCACCTTGCCCATCTCCAGCGACAGGAGATCCACGAACGCGCTTTCTTTCTGGATGCGGTCGTTGAGCTCCTTGATGTTTACACTTTCCATATATTTGACTAATTTTGCATCCGGTTATGCGTTATTCCATCAAGCTCTCCTACTGCGGCAAGGACTTCTGCGGCTGGCAGGTCCAGCCCAACGCGCCGAGCGTCCAGCAGACGCTCGAGCAGGCCCTTGCCACGCTTTTGCGCGAGCCCGCGGGCGTGACCGGCGCCGGCCGTACGGACACGGGCGTCAACGCAATTGGCTACATCGCTCATTTCGACGCAGCCGAAGGGCTTGACACGGCCCAATTGGCCTACAAATTAAATGCCATTCTGCCCCGCTCCATCGTGGTCCACGACATCGCCCCGGCTTCGCCGGATTTCCACGCGCGCTTCAACGCAACGGAACGCGAATATACATATTTTCTGCACAGGAGCAAAGACCCCTTCGCCGATTCCTGGTCCTGGCTCTATACCTTCCCGGAGGTGGATTTCGACTTGATGAACGAAGTCGCGCAGGCCCTGGCGGGACGCCACGATTTCCGCTGCTTCGAGAAGACCGGCGCCGACTCCAAGACCTCCATCTGCACCGTCGTCCAGGCCGGCTGGCAGCGCTACACTCCCACCCACCTGGCTCTGACCGGCCGCGAGGGAGGCGGGGACTACTGGTACTTCCGCATCAGCGCCGACAGGTTCCTCCGCAACATGGTCCGCGCCATCGTCGGGACCCTGCTCGAAGTCGGCCGCGGCAAACGCAGCCCCGAAGACTTCCGCGCCCTGATCCTGCCCGCGGACGGTGCTGCCGACCCGGCGGCCGGTCTGTCCGGCTCCGCCGTCCCGGCCCGCAGCCTCGCCGGCGAATCCGTCCCCGGACACGCCCTCTTCCTCAGCCGGATCCGCTATTGATCCGGGCACAAGGCCTTATTGAAGGTAGTCGTCGATGGCGGCGGCAATGGAAAGAATGGTGGGCTGGAAAAGGACATTGGAGCCCTTGAGGGGCATCCAGTGTTCCTCCGAGAGAATACCCCGCAGATATTTCTCCGTATAGATCGTCCCGACCGTGCCTGCATACACCTGCACGGCCCCCCGGTCATCGATTTTCATCGCCCGGATCGGGAAACTCTCGGAATACTTCTTCTTGCTGTCGTAAACCTGCACGAACATATCTTTCCGGCTCCTGTCGTTGTTGATGCAGCTCAGAAAACCACCCGCCTGCCGGATACTCTCCCGCACGGCATCGTGGATCGCATCCCCCGCCTGGCGGTACGTCTCCGCGAGATTGACCAATTCCTGTCTCATAGTACAAATTTCAAATCGCCTGCAAAGATAAAACGAAAACCGACACGATAGCACCCCGGCGGGCAGGAGCAAGAAAGGCGCTACCATGGTTTGTTGGTCTTGTCACATCCATCGTCCTCTTCCGGTGAACCCATGTCAATGCCAATAATGAGTCGGTGGAATCAATCAGCTCAAGGGCATTTCCCGGATACTCTAAAAGTTCCGACCCATCCATTCCATCGGTGCTGATCGGTTGGTCAAGGATTTTGACAATCCCATCGTGTCCGATCCTGTCGAAGATCTTGATATCCTGCCGGGCAAAGCAAGGGACCGCCGAAGCCCCTCTCCGCTCCCGGGTCGGGCCCGGGATGAGGGGATAGATCCTTCACTTCGCTCAGGATGACACGGGGTTATGGCATCAAGAGGTTTGTTTTATCTTGTTTCCAAAAGGGGTTTACAGAAAAAAGGCCTTGTACTTCATTCTGAGTGCAAACCTCCCGGGGCTTTTGAGCGAAATACAGTATTTTGGCGGGGAGGTCTACAATCAGAACGCCGCCAGATGGCGATTTTTTGTAAACCTGTCTGATCGACATTGAAAGCATTTCGCCGCAATCGCTTTTTCCTCATTCTGGACAGAAAATCTGGTCAATCTGTGCCAGAATCTCTACCGCTTTCAACAGAAAAACCTCCGGGCGTCTGAGACGTCCCGATAACTGTCAGGTTACGTGCGTTTTAGGCCTTATTCGCGGGAGACGTCCCTAATTTCGGGACGTCTCGTACGCCCAGCCTTCATTCAAGGCCAGGCGGGGTGAGAATCGGGGTCTGTGACACCCCGGCCGCGGGCAGCCCCGCCGCCGGCCCGACGTCAGCGCGCAGCCCGGGAGGCACGGTCTGCCCGCTGGCAAGAGCTCTGCCCCGGGGTCTTTTGCGCCCGCGTGCGCGGATTTCTTGCATTAAACGGCCGTTTTTCAATATTTTTCATTATCTTTGTGCGATAATGCCTTAGTAGGCAGATTTTTTGCATTTGTTGGTTAACAAAACGTACTGAATATGTTGTTCACCCTCCTCCAGACCGACATCGTCGAAGTCGCCCCCGTGCAGCAGGAGATGTCCTATTCCCTCATCGAAATGGCCGCGAAAGGCGGCTGGCTGATGTGGGTCCTCCTCGCTCTCTCCATCATTGCCATCTACATCTTCGGCAAGAAATGGTGGATCATCCGCCAGGCCGGCAAGATCGACAAGGATTTCATCAATGACATCCGCGACTACATCCACGAAGGCAAGATCAAATCCGCCCGGACGCTCTGCTCCAAATACGACGCGCCCGTGGCCCGCATGATCGAAGCCGGCATCGTCCGCATCGGCAAACCCGCCACGGACGTGCAGGCCGCCATCGAGAATGTCGGCAACGTCGAGGTGGCCCGCCTCGAGAAGGGCCTGCCCTACCTCGCCACCATCGCCGGCGGCGCCCCGATGATCGGTTTCCTCGGCACCGTGATCGGTATGGTGCAGGCGTTCTTCAACATGTCCAACGCCGGCAACAACATCGACATCACCCTGCTCTCCAGCGGCATCTACACCGCCATGATCACCACCGTGGGCGGTCTGATTGTCGGTATCCTCGCCTACTTCGGCTACAACTTCCTCACGGCCCGCATCTCCTCGCTGGTCTACAACATGGAGAACGCGACCATCAAGTTCCTGGATATGCTCGGCGACGCCGAGGAGGCCCCCAAAACCGAATAAGATGGCCCTCAGACGAATCACCAAGGCGGACCCGAACATCGCGATGTCGTCGATGACGGACATCGTGTTCCTCCTCCTCATCTTCTTCCTGGTGACCTCCACCCTGGTCAACCCCAACGCCCTCAAGCTCCTCCTCCCGAAGAGCACGGGCCAGGTAGGTGCCAAGGCCACGGTGAGCGTCTCCATCAAGGACTGGGGCGAGGACCGCTATACCTACCATATCAACGGCGCCCAGGACCCCGTCACCTTCTCCGAGGTGGAGGACTCCCTGGTGGACCTGCTCCAGAGCGAGGAGGATCCGACCTTCTCGATCTATTCCGACGAGAGCGTGCCGATCGGCGAGATCGTGCAGGTGATGAACATCGCCAAACGCAATCATTACAAAGTAATCCTGGCCACACAGCCAGAGTAACCCTATGCGCAACGACCAGATAATCAGACAGAAGCGTGAGAAGAACGCGCAGATCACCGGCATCGCGATGACGCTGGTGCTCCACGTGTGCGCCCTCGCGTTCGTCTCGGCATCCGGTCTGAAATACATCTATCCCCCGCCCCAGGAGCAGAGCCTGCTGATCGACTTCAGCGAAGAGCCCGAACTCGTGACCCAGCAGCTGCAGGGGCAGGAACCGCAGGCCGAAGAGATCGATCTCGAGCGGCCCGTCGAGCTGGCCCAGAAGAGCGAATCCCCCGTCGAGGCGGACCGGGAGAACCTGACCCCGGAGACCAAGCCGGACGACTTCGGCGACGTCGAGACCCCCGCCCCGGAGCCCAAGGAGCCCGAACTGGACCCGCGCGCGGCCTTCCCCGGGATGGCCAAGAAGGACACCACCCTCACCGCGCCGCACAGCGCGCTCGACGAGTCCGCGACCTTCAAGGCCGGCCAGGCCCGCGGCAACACCGACAATGGCCGCACCGACGGCAAACCCAACGCCCACGTCCAGGGCCGCAACACCGTGGGGAACCTCCCCCGGCCGGTCTATGACGTGCAGGAGGGCGGTATAGTAGTAGTGGATATCTGGGTGGACAACTACGGCAACGTAGTCAAGGCCGTGCCGGGAGGCGACGGCACCACCGTCATGGACAAGTCCCTCATTGCAGCGGCGCGCAAGGCGGCTATGGAGACGCACTTCAACATGAGCGCCGAAGCGCCCGCGATGCAACAGGGCACAATAACCTATTATTTTAATCTTAAGTAGTAATGGACCAATTTACGAAAGAAGGCCGAAAACTCAGACCGCGGAAAACTTCAGGGGAACGTTCCCATTCCGAAAAAGTAGAGTACACGCCCGGTGCGCACCGAAGCGCCCCCGGCGAACATCAACATTATGGCCCCCGCCGCCCCTACGGCGAAGGCCGTCCTAATCATTACGGCGACCGCGACAGCCGTCCCTACGGTGAGAGCCGCTCTTACGGCGAGAGCCGTCCGTATGGCGAGCGCAAGCCGCACCCGTACGGCGAGAGCCGGAGCTATGGCGAAAACCGCCGCCCGTACGGCGAGAACCGCAGCTTCGTCGACCGCGACAGCCGCCCGTACGGCGAGAGCCGCCCGTATGGCGAAAGCCGTCCGTATGGCGAGCGCAAGCCGCGCCCCTACGGCGAGAACAAACCGCGCCCGCACGGCGAGAGCCGCGGAGCCGGATCCCGCAAGCCGCAGGGCTCGGGCAAGAACTGGGGCGCCAAGAAGCCGGGCCGCAAGCCCAACTTCACCCGCGAATCCACCGAAGGCATCAACCGGATGATCAACCGCCGCCCCGTGGTCAACGGCAGCGAGGGCGCCGATACTCCCTATTCCTCCCCGATCCAGGACACCGTACGCCTCAATAAATTCATCGCCAATTCGGGCGTCTGCTCCCGCCGGGAGGCCGATACCCTGATCCAGGCGGGCGTGGTGACCGTCAACGGCGAGGTCGTCACCGAACTCGGCACCAAGGTCAACGTCTTCACCGATGACGTCCGCTTCAACGGCGAGCGTCTCAAAGGCGAAGAGAAGGTGTACATCGTGATGAACAAGCCCAAGGGCTACGTGACCACCGCCAGCGACCCGCACGCGGAGAAGACCGTTCTCGACCTCGTCAAGAACTGCCCCTCCCGCGTCTATCCCGTGGGCCGGCTCGACAAGAATACCACCGGCGTGCTGATGCTGACCAACGACGGCGAGATCGCCGAGCGCCTCACGCACCCTTCCTACGACAAGAAGAAGATCTACCAGGTCGCCCTGGACCGTCCCCTCTCCGAGGAGGACTATGAGCGCATCCTCTCCGGGATCGAGCTCAGCGACGGCGAGGTGCGCGCCGACGAACTGGAATACATCGACACCAAGGACAAGCGCAAGCTCGGGATCGAGATCCACTCCGGCAAAAACCGCATCGTGCGCCGTATCTTCGAGACCCTCGGCTACAATGTCAAGGCCCTGGACCGCGTCTATTTTGCGGGCCTGACCAAGAAGGGACTCAAGAAAGGCGAATGGCGCTACCTCACCGAGGGCGAGGCCAACATTCTCAAGATGGGGGCTTACGTATAATGGCGCACCGTTCCGGATTTGTCAATATCATCGGCAACCCCAACGTCGGGAAATCCACGCTGATGAACGCCCTGGTGGGCGAGAAACTCTGCATCGTGACCGCCAAGGCGCAGACCACGCGGCACCGCATCATGGGCATCGTCAACGGGGATGACTGGCAGATTGTCTATTCCGACACGCCGGGCATCCTCAAGCCGGGCTACCGCCTCCAGCAGAATATGATGAACTTCGTGGACGGGGCGATCGGGGATGCCGACATCATCCTCTACGTCACGGACACCGTCGAGACCCCCGACAAGAACAGCGAATACGTGGACAAACTCGCGGATCTCGCCTGCCCGGTCATCGTGGTCATCAACAAGATCGACATCAGCACCCAGGACCGCGTGGTCGAACTGATGGACTACTGGCAGCAGAAACTGCCCGCCGCCACCGTCATCCCCGCCTCGGCGCAGGAGCACTTCAACCTGGAGAGCATCCTGGACGCCGTCGTGGAGCGGCTGCCGGTCTGCCCGCCCTGGTTCGACAAGGACGCTTTCACCGACAAGAACCTCCGTTTCTTCGCCTCCGAGATCATCCGCGAGAAGATCCTCCTCAACTACAAGGAAGAGATCCCCTATTGCTGTGAGGTGGGCATCGAGAGCTTCAAGGAGGGTGCCGAGCGCTACGACATCAGCGCCGTCATCTACGTGATGCGCGAGTCCCAGAAGGGCATCGTCATCGGCCGTCAGGGCGCCGCCCTCAAGAAGGTTGGCACCCAGGCGCGCATCGAGATGGAGGATTTCTTCCAGAAGAAGGTCTTCCTGCAGATCTATGTCAAAGTGGACCCCGACTGGCGGGAGAGCAAGCGCGAACTGCGTAAATTCGGATACGAGGATTAAGCAACTATGGAAGAAGAGAATATCATCACCGAGGAAGAGATCGTCGAGGAAGACAAGGAGATCGGCGAAGAAGCACAGCCGTCCGGGCGTTTCGACCGCCTGCTGGAGAGCGATGCCCACAAGTTCAAGCTCTCCGGCATGTTCAAAGACTGGTACCTGGACTATGCCTCTTACGTGATCCTGCACCGGGCCGTCCCCCATATCGCGGACGGACTCAAGCCCGTGCAGCGCCGCGTCCTGCACACGATGGACGAGATGGATGACGGCCGCTACACCAAGGTGGCCAACATCGTCGGCCAGGCCATGCAGTACCACCCGCACGGCGACCAGTCCATCCTCGGCGCCCTCGTCACCCTCGGCCAGAAGAACCTGCTGATCGACTGCCAGGGAAACTGGGGCAACATCCTCACCGGCGACGCCAACGCCGCCCCGCGTTACATCGAGGCCCGGCTGAGCAAATTCGCCAAGGAAGTGGTATTCGATCCGAAGGTCACCCCCTGGATGACTTCCTACGACGGGCGCCGGCAGGAGCCCACCGAACTCCCGGTCCGCTTCCCGCTGCTGCTCGCGCAGGGCACGGAAGGTATCGGCGTGGGTCTCGCTTCCAAGATCCTCCCGCACAACTTCAACGAACTGCTGGACGCCTCCGTGGCCATCCTCGAGGGCAAGCCCTACGAAATCTACCCCGACTTCCCCACCGGCGGTCTCGCCGACTGCAGCAAATACCTCAAGGGCCGCCGCGGCGGCTCCGTCAAGGTGCGCGCCCGCATCGAGAAAATCGACCGCGGCACCATCGCCATCACCGAGATCCCCTACGGGAAATACACCAAGGACCTCATCGACTCCATCCTCCGGGCCAAGGACAAGGGCAAGATCAAGATCAAGAAGATCGAGGACATGACCACGGACCGCGTGGACATCCAGATCCACCTGCCCAACGACGTTTCCCCGGACAAGACCATCGACGCCCTCTACGCCTTCACGGACTGCGAGATCAACATCGCCCCGAACGCCTGCGTCATCAAGGACGGCGAGCCGCAGTTCCTCACGGTGCACGACATCCTCGAATACGGCACCTTCCACACCCGCGACCTGCTGCTCCAGGAGTTGCAGATCAAACTCGGCGAACTCGAGGCGGACTGGCACTACAGCTCCCTGGAGCGCATCTTCTTCGAGAACCGCATCTACAAGATTCTCGAGCAGGACCAGAAGGACTGGGACACCCAGATCCAGGACATCTTCGTGCAGATGAAGATGTACCAGGACCTCTTCCGCCGCGAGATCGTCCTCGACGACATCCTCAAGCTCGTGGAGAAGCCGGTGCGCAAGATTTCCAAGTTCGACACCAAGGCCATCGACGAGAAGATCCTCGCCCTGGAGGACCAGATGAAGCTCGTCCGCGACGACATCGAGCACATCGACCGCTACACCATCAACTGGTTCAAGGCCCTCAAGAAGAAATACGGCAAGGACTACCCGCGCCGCACCGAACTCACCGGTTTCGAGACCATCGCCGCCACCAAGGTCGCGAGCAACAACGCCAAACTCCAGGCCAACCTCGCGGAAGGATTCGTGGGCATCGGCCTCAAGCGCGATGACGGAGGCGAGTTTATCTGCAACTGCTCCGACCTCTCCGAGATCATCGTCATCGGCCGAGACGGCAAATACCGCATCACCAAGGTCGAGGACAAGGCTTTCTTCGGCAAGGACCTGCTGTACGTGGGCCTGTTCAACCGCGGCGACACCCGCACCATCTACAACGTGATCTACCGCGAGGGCAAGAGTTCGGTCTATTATGCCAAGCGCTTCGCCATCACCTCGGTGACCCGCGACAAGGAATACGACATCACCACCGGCGTCCCCGGCTCGCAGATCATCTGGTTCACGGCCAACCACAACGGCGAGGCCGAGACCGTGCGCGTGGCCCTGCGCCCCAAGCCGAAGCTCAAGAAGTCCAGTTTCGAATACGACTTCTCCACCCTCGCCATCAAGAGCAAGACCGCCCGCGGCAACCTCGTCAGCAAGTTCGCCATCCGCACGGTCACCCTCAAGAGCAAGGGCGTCAGCACCATCGCCGGCAAGGACATCTGGTACGATGCCGATATCCAGAAGCTCAACGAGGACGGCCACGGCCTGTACCTGGGCCAGTTCGAAGAGGGCGACAAAGTGCTCGCCGTCTTCAAGAACGGGACCTTCTACACCACCTCCTTCGACCTGGTCAACAAATACCAGGGCGACGTGCTGCTCATCGAAAAGTTCGATCCGGACAAGACTTTCACCGCCCTCTACTGGGACGGCGCCGTGAAGAGTTTCTACGTCAAGCGCTTCGCCTTCGTGCCGAGCGACAACACCCCGCTCAGCTTCATCTCCGATGCGCCCAAGTCCTACCTGGTGGGCCTCAGCGGCGAGCCGCACGCGCGCTACGAGGTGGTCTGGAAGCTCTCCGACAAGGAGCCCGAGGCCATCGAGGCGGAGAACTGGATCGCCAAGAAGGGCCTTGCCGCCAAGGGCAAGAAATGCGCCGAGCGCGGCGAAGTGAAGTCTGTGCGCTTCATTGATCCGCTTCCTGCTCCGCCGGAAGAGGATCAGATAGCTGACGCATCGGGGGACGATTCCCCCGAACCGGAGGAAACGGTAGAGCCCGCGCAGAAGCCGGCGCCCGCCGTCCTCCCCGCCGTCGAGCCCGAACCCCCCGCAGACCTCTCCGACGTCCCCGACTTCCCCGGCGGCCTCTTCGACGAGCCCACCCTCTTCTAGCCCCGTTTTTACACGACTTGACAATGAAACATTTTTCTCTTCTTTTTCTGTGCCTGCTGTGCGCGGGCATGGCTTCCGCCCAGACGGGCAATCCCCTGGATGTGCAGACTTTCACCCTGTCCAACGGCATGGAGGTCTGGATCAACGAAGACCACAGCCTCCCCAAGGCCTTCGGCGCCGTGGTGGTGAAGGCCGGCGCCCGGGACTGCCCCGCCACCGGCATCGCCCACTACTTCGAGCACATCATGTTCAAGGGGACCAGCAAGATCGGCACCCTGGACTATGCCGCCGAGAAGCCCTACCTGGACTCCATCGCCGTGCTCTATGACCAGCTCGCCGTCACCCCCGAGGAGGGACGTGCCGCCATCCAGAAAGAGATCAACCGCCTCAACATCGCGGCCAGCCGCTATGCCGTGCCCAACGAGTTCGACAACCTGATCTCGGCTTGTGGCGGAAGCGGTCTCAATGCCTATACGAGCTACGACGTCACCGTCTACCACAACCAGTTCATCTCCGCTTATTTCGACCAGTGGGCAGAGCTCAACAGCGAGCGCCTGCGCGACCCGGTCTTCCGCCTCTTCCAGGGCGAACTGGAGACCGTCTATGAGGAGAAGAACCGCTCGGAGAGCAGCGAACTCAGCGCCTTCTCCGAGGCCATCTCGGCCGAGGGCTACAAAGGCACCCCCTACCAGTACCCCATCATTGGCACCACGGAGAACCTCAAGACCCCGCGCCTGAGCGAAATGGCCGCCTTCTTCGACAAGTATTACGTGGCCGGCAACATGGGCCTGATGCTGACGGGCGACATCGACCCGGCCAAGGCCCTGCCCGTGCTGGAGCGGACCTTCGGCCGCATCCGCCCGGGGGCCCCGGAGCGCGCGGCCATCGACTCGCAGCCGCGTTTCAGCGGTCAGCAGGAAGTGCAGGCCCTGGTCAAGATCCCCGTCATCAAACTCAGCGCCCTCTGCTTCCAGGGCCCCTCGAAGAAGGACCCGGACCGCCTGCCGATGAGCCTGATGGCCTTTATGCTCAACAACTCCGAGGGCATCGGCCTGCTGGACAAGCTGACCACCGACAAGAAGTTGCTCGCCGCCATGTGCATGTACCCCGACCTCGCCTTCGAGGAGGCCGGCCTCTTCCCGGTGCTGATCCTGCCCAAACTGCTCTTCCAGAGCAACAAGAAGGCGGAGAAGCGGGTCCTCGACGTCCTGGACCGCATCAAGCGGGGCGATTTCTCCGAGGAATTCTTCGAGAGCTGCAAGCAGACCTACAAGCGCAACCTCGTCCTGCAGATCGAGGGCCTCAGCGGCCGTATGAGCCAGATGGTCGATGCCTACGCGCAGGGCCGCAGCTGGCAGGATGTCCTGCAGGAGATCGAGGCCGTGGACGCCCTGACCAAGGAGGATCTGGTGGCCCTGGCGGGCAAATATTTCACCGAAGACCGCCTGGTCATCCGCAAGAAATTCGGCGATCCCGAGAAGGATGACCTCCCCAAGCCCCCGTACGACAAAATCAACCCGAGCGGGGACCAGTCATCCACGTACGCCCTCGCCCTCCGCGCCGAGGCCGACAAGGTCGCCCTCCCCCGCCTCGTCCTCGACTTCGAGAACGACGCCCGCTGCGAGGAGATCCGGCCCGGGGTCAAGCTCTACACCGTGGACAACCCCCTCAACGATGTCTTCAACCTGACCATCTCCTACCCGGTGGGCACCCTCGAGCGCCCGGCGCTGGAATGGCTGAGTTCATACCTGACCCTGATTGGCACCGAGTCGATGGACTACGATGCGCACCGCGCCAAACTGCAGTCCCTGGGCGGCAGCCTGGGCGTCTCGGCCGACCGGACCCGCTTCACCATCACCGTGGCCGGTTTCGACGACCGCCTCCAGCCGACCCTCGCGCTCGTAGCGGACTTGCTGGACCACCCCAAGGGCGACAAGAAGCAGCTCTCCATCATCAAGCAGAGCGAGATGACCAACCAGATCATGCTCCGCCGTGACCTGACCGAACTCGGTTACGCCCTGCGGGATTACCTGGTGGAGGGAAAACAATCCACCTACCTGCAGGACAAGGGCAAACTGGACAGCCGCGTGCTGCTTGCCCTGCTCCAGGAGCTCCGAGGCTACGAGTGCGACATCCATTACAGCGGCACCCTCCCTGCGGAAACGGTCGCCTCCGCCCTCAAAGAGACCCTCGCGCTCGAAGGCGAACGCACCCCGCATCCGTATTATGCCGGGCCCGAAATCTGCCTGCAGGGCAACCAGGCAGTGTATTTCATCCCGAAAAAGAAATCTCCCCAGACCTTCATCTACGCCCTCGTCCCCGGGGACAAGCTTACCGACATCCCCGCCCGCTACACCTCCTTCATTGCCGCTGATTACTTCGGCGGCGGAATGGGGTCCGTGCTCTTCCAGGAGATCCGCGAGTTCCGCTCGATGGCCTACAGCACCAGCGGCGGCATCTGGAAGCCGATCTACCAGCTGCGCGACCGGGAGCCTTCCCACCTGCGCGCCTATGTGGGCACCCAGGGCGATAAGACCCTCGATGCGATGACGGTCCTGGATTCGCTCATCCGGGAACTGCCGCTCAGCGAGAACCGCTTCGAAATGGTGCGCAAGGATGTCTGGAGCCAGGAAGTCAACGGCTTCCCTGACTTCCGGAACCGTTCCAGCCAGATAGCCACCAACCGCCGGAATGGCTACACCGCCGACCCGGCAGAAGCATTCTACGACCTGCTCGAGCAGGTGAGCCTGCAGGATATCGAAGGATTCTGGAAAAAGAACGTCTCCGGCCGGCCCATCGTCTGGGTCCTCGTCGGCGATCCCGACAAGATCGGTCTGGAGAATCTGGAGAAATTCGGCCCGCTCACCCAGCTGAAGCCCTCCGACGTCGTCCGCTGACCCGGCGGCCTCTTCGACGAGCCGACGCTGTTCTAGAGAATGTCTTCGCGTTCGCGCATGTCGCGGATGCGAAGTTGGATCGACGAGTTGCCGCGGTAGTAATTTTCGACGATGGCGTAACAGATGTCGATGGGGTTGCCTTCGCGGATGTAATCATAGTAATCCGCCATGTTGAAGGCGATCGCGGGAATTTGGTGGTAAGGCTGTGATTCCTGGATGAGGTCCAATTTGAGGTGCATCCCGCCGGCGCCCACCTTGCGGCCCGAACCGGCATCATAGACGTTTTCGGTAACGAAGATCGGGTTGTTATTGCCGGGGCCGAAAGGCTGGAACTGCTTGAGGATGCGGGAGAACTTGGGGGTGATCTGCGCGAAGTCCAGGGTGGCGTCCACGTCCACGATGGGGATGAGCATCTCGGAGGTGATCTTGCCGGCGATGAACGCGTCCATCCGGCGGGCGAACTCGGGCACGTTCTCCTCCTTGAGCGTCAGGCCGGCGGCATAGACGTGCCCGCCGAAATTCTCCAGCAGTTCGGCGCAGCTCTCGATGGCCTCGTAGAGATCGAAGCCCGCGATGCTGCGCGCGGAGCCCGTCACGAAGCCGTTCGACTTGGTCAGCACCACCGTGGGCTTGTAGTAGGCCTCCACGAGCCGGGACGCCACGATGCCCACCACGCCCTTGCTCCACTTGGGATTGTAGACGATGGTCGCATTCTCCCGGGCCAGGCACTTCCCCGCCTGGACCATCTCCAGGGCCTCCTGGGTGATCTCGCGGTCGATGTTCTTGCGCTCGTTGTTGTTCTCGTTGATCTTCTCGCCGATCTGCATCGCCGTGCGGGCGTCGGTGGCCTTGAGCAGTTCCACGGCCAGGCGGCCGGACTCCATACGCCCGGCGGCATTGATGCGCGGTCCGATCTTGAAGACGATATCGTCGATGGAGATATGTCCCGGCTCGAGGTTGGACAGGGTGATCATCGCCGCGAGGCCCTTGCAAGGATTCTCATTGAGCTGCTTGAGCCCGAAATGCGCGAGCACGCGGTTCTCCCCGACCATCGTCACGAGGTCGGAGGAGATGCTGACCACCAGCAGGTCCAGCAGCGGGATCAGGGTCTCGAACGGGACCCCGTACTGCTTGGAATAGGCCTGCACGAGCTTGAAACCCACCCCGCAGCCGGACAGGTCGTCGAAGGGATAATGGCAGTCCTCCCGCTTGGGGTCCAGCACGGCCACGGCCTTCGGCAGGGACTCGCCGGGGAGGTGGTGGTCGCAGATGATGACCTCCAGGCCCTTGCTGCGGGCATATTCCACCTTGTCCACGGCCTTGATGCCGCAGTCCAGGGTGATGATGAGGTTGAACCCGCCGTCGGCCGCCCAATCAATGCTCTTGTAGGACACGCCGTAGCCCTCGTCGTAGCGGTCGGGGATGTAGAAGTCCACCCGGTCCGTGAAGCGCTGGATGAAGGAATACACGAGCGCCACGGCGGTGGTGCCGTCCACGTCGTAGTCCCCGTAGACCAGGATCTTCTCGCCGGAGGTGATGGCGCGGTGCAGCCGCTCCACCGCCACGGCCATGTCCGTCATCAGGAAAGGATCGTGGAGGGCGTCCAGGCTGGGGCGGAAGAATGCGCGCGCCTGCTCGAAGGTCTCGACCCCGCGCTTGACCAGCAGCTCGGCGAGCACCCGGTCGATGCCCACCTCAGCCGCCAGCCGGTCGACCTTCGCCGGGTCGGCCGGGTCCTTGAGGATCCATTTGCATTCTTTGCCCATATCATACAAAGATAACAAAAATTTCGTATTTTTGTGCCATTATGGCAGAATATAGTGAACAAGAATTGATCCGCCGCGAATCGCTGGCGAAATTGAGAGAATTGGGGATCGAACCTTACCCGGCCGCCGAGTATCCGGTCAACGCCGACGCCGCTTCGATCAAGCGTGAATATGACCCGGAGAAAGGCAACCTGCAGGACATCTGCATCGCCGGCCGCCTGATGAGCCGGCGCATCATGGGCGCCGCCTCTTTCGGAGAGCTCCAGGACGAGTCCGGACGCATCCAGATCTATGTCAAGCGCGACGAGATCTGCCCGGGCGAGGACAAGACGATGTACAATACCGTCTGGAAGAAACTCCTGGACATCGGCGACATCGTGGGGATCAAGGGCTTCGCGTTCATCACCCAGACCGGTCAGCTCAGCGTGCACGCCAAGGAGCTGACCCTGCTGAGCAAGTCGCTGCGGGTCCTGCCCATCGTCAAGGAGCAGGACGGACAGGTCTTCGACGCCTTCACGGATCCCGAGCTCCGCTACCGCCAGCGCTACGTGGACCTCATCGTGAATCCGCAGGTCAAGGATACCTTCATCAAGCGCGCCAAGATCATCGCCACGATGCGCGAGTATTTCAACGAGGCGGGCTGCCTGGAGGTGGAGACCCCCATCCTGCAGAGCATCCCCGGCGGTGCGACGGCGCGTCCCTTCGTCACGCACCACAACGCCCTGGACATCCCCCTGTACCTGCGCATCGCCAACGAGCTCTACCTCAAGCGCCTCATCGTGGGCGGCTACAACGGGGTGTACGAGTTCGCCAAGGATTTCCGCAATGAGGGTATGGACAAGACCCACAATCCCGAGTTCACCTGCATGGAGATCTACGTGGCCTACAAGGACTACAACTGGATGATGCGTTTCGTGGAGAAGATGCTCGAGCGCATCAGCCTCGCCGTCAACGGCACCACGCAGGTCAAGATCGGGGACAACGAAATCGATTTCGGCGGGACCTACCGCCGCCTGCCCATTCTCGAGGCCATCCGGGAGTATGCCGGGGTGGACGTGTCCGGGATGGACGAGGACGCGCTGCGCGATACTTGCAAGCGCCTGGGCGTGGAGATCGAGCCTTCGATGGGCAAGGGCAAGCTGATCGATGCCATCTTCGGAGCTTTCTGCGAAGAGAAGCTCGTCCAGCCGACCTTCATCATCGATTACCCTGTGGAAATGTCTCCGCTGACCAAGCGGCACCGCAGCAATCCCGCCCTCACCGAGCGTTTCGAGCTGTTCGTCTGCGGCAAGGAGCTCGCCAATGCCTATTCCGAGCTCAACGACCCGATCGATCAGCTGGAGCGTTTCGAGGAGCAGGCGGCGCTCAAGAGCAAGGGCGACGATGAGGCGATGTATATCGATCTGGATTTCGTGCGTGCGCTCGAGTACGGGATGCCGCCGACTTCCGGGCTGGGGATGGGGATCGACCGGCTGACGATGTTCATGACCGGGCAGACGACCATCCAGGATGTCCTCTTCTTCCCGCAGATGCGGCCGGAGAAGGTGCTGAAGAAGGAGAACAAGGAATAATGGCGGAGCTCATCACGTCGACTTCGAATCCGAAGGTCAAGCGTTTCCTCGCGCTGCAGCAGAAGTCTTCTGCGCGGCGCGAGGCCGGTCTTTTCGTGGTCGAAGGGCGGCGCGAGCTGCAGCATTGCATCGATGCCGGATTCACTGTCGATACCATCTTCGTCTGCTCTAAGCTTCGCGGCAGCTCATTTGAAGCGCCGTCCGGCAGCGCACCCCTGAAAAACTTCGCGCTTCGCGCTCTTCCCTCCCAACCTGGCGGTTGGGCCCCTCCCGTTCACGAGGCCACGGGCGGCCACGGTTTTTCCGGGGTGGCTGCCGGGACGGCGCTCGCCTCAAAAAAAACTGCTTCCGTTTCTGGGGGCAATTGGCCACTTCCGGAAAGTGTAAGGGTTTTCGAGGTGTCGGAGGAGGTGTATGCGCGGATGGCGATGCGGGAGGGGACGGAAGGCATCGTGGCGGAGGTGCGGACACCGGAGCGGCGGCTGGAGGATCTGGTGCTTGGGGAACATCCGCTCTTGGTCGTGCTGGAGCGCGTGGAGAAACCCGGCAATCTGGGGGCGGTGCTGCGCAGCGCCGACGCCGCCGGGGCCGACGCCGTGCTGTTCTGCGATCCGCTGACCGATCTGTGGAACCCCAACCTCATCCGCGCATCGATCGGCGCCGTTTTCACGGTGCCTTGCGTGGCGTGCGGTTCGGAGGAGGCGATCGCCTTCCTGAAGGCGCGCGGGATCCGCATCCTGACGGCCCAGCTGCAGGATTCTTCGCTCTACTACGACTGCGACATGACCGGCGGCACGGCCCTGGTGATGGGCACGGAATCCACCGGCCTCAGCGAGCTGTGGCGCGCGGCCGCCGACGCCCACATCCGCATCCCGATGCTCGGCGCGCTGGACTCCCTCAACGTGTCCGTCTCCGCCGCCATCCTCCTTTTCGAAGCCGTCAGACAGCGCAGCAATGGATAGGTTCGGTCTCATCGGGCACCCCATCGGACACTCCCTCAGCCCCCGGCTGTTCGCCGCCGCCTATGGTGGCAGGCTCCCTTACGACCTTATTGATACCCCGGATTTCGAAGAGGCCTGGGCCCGTTTTCTCGCCGGCTACAAGGCCATCAATGTCACGGCCCCCTTCAAGGCGGATGCCTTCGCGCGGGTGGACTGGAAGAGCCCGGAGTGTCTGCGCATCGGGGCGACCAACCTGGTCGTCAAGACCCCGGAGGGGCTCAGGGCCTACAATTCCGATTATCTGGGCGTCCGCGCCATCCTGGAGCCGCTCGGGCGCGGCACCGCGGCCGTAATCGGCTACGGCGGTGCCGGCAAGGCGGCCCTCGCCGCCGCCGAGGACCTCGGCTACGAGACCCGCCTGTACCGCCACGCGGAGATCGGCGGAGGCGTGCGCGCCGACGTCATCATCTACACCCTGCCGCGCTTTGTCGAAGGCGCCGACCGCCTCGACTGCGCGCACCTGCTCGAGGCAAACTACCGCGACGCCTGCCTGTCCGCCCACCCAGGCTACATCCCCGGGACGGAGTGGCTGCTCCAGCAGGCCGTCACGGGCTACGCCCTGATGACGGGCGAACAGCCCGATCTCGAAGCCCTCCGTGCCTAACGCATCGGGGAGCTGCCGCAGGGTATTTTCAAGTTGATTATCAGAGAAGGGTCAGGATTGCTTCGGCAATCCCGGTGGGGGTGAGGCCGTCGGTATCGACGGCGAGGGGGGCCTGGGCGTAGAGGGCCTGACGGGCGGCAAAGAGGGCTTCGGCGTCGGCGAAGAGCGGACGCGAGGGGTCGGTCTGCCCCAGGCGTTCGCGAATGGTGTCCAGGCGGGTGCGCAGCCAGATGCAGCAGGTGCGGCCGAAGACCAGTTCGCGGGCTTCGGGCTGGGTCAGGACGCCGCCGCCGAGGGCGAGAACGGTATCCCCAGCGGCCTCGTCCAACACGGTGCGCAAGGTCTCCAGTTCAATTTTGCGGAAAGCTTCCTCCCCGTCCGTCCGGAAGATCTCCGGAATCGTGCGGCCGCTGCGCGCCACGATTTCGGCGTCCAGGTCCACCAGGCGCGCTCCGAGCCGGGCGGCGAGTTCGCGCCCGACGCTGCTCTTGCCGCAGCCCATGAAACCGGTCAGGGAGATGATCATTTTTTTGGAAATCTTGTCCGGCAAAGATACACGCAATTCGCCAAAAAATCCCTATCTTGCGAGGTTAAAATTTATTTATTATGTCACTGAACAAAGTCATGTTGATCGGTAACGTTGGCAGAGATCCCAATGTACGTTACCTCGAAGGAAACAATCCCGGCTCCCAGGGCCGGAAAGTCGCTACTTTCACCCTCGCTACTTCCGAGCGCTTCCGCGACCGCAGCGGAGAGACCCGTGAGAACACGGAATGGCACAACATCGTCGCCTGGGGGCAGCCCGCGGACGTGTGTGAACGTTTCGTCCGCAAAGGCACCCAGCTCTACATCGAAGGCCGTCTGCGTACCCGCAAGTACACGGATGCCCAGGGTGTCGAGAAATACACCACCGAGATCAATGTCGATACCCTCCAGCTCCTGGGCCGCCGCGACAGCGAGGCCGGCGGCTATGCCCCCGACCAGCAGGGCGGCGGATATCCGCAGCAGGGCGGTTATCAGCCGCGCCAGAGCAGCTACCAGCAGCCTCCGCAGGGCGGCTACCAGCAGGGCGGTTACGCGCGTCCCGCAGCTCCCCAGCAGCCGGTTCCCCCGGTGCAGCCCGCCCCCGCAGCCCCGGTCCCGCCGGTGGAGACGGTCGTGGACGAAGGCCCGACCGACGACCTCCCGTTCTAGTCCATTAACGGAGAATCGCTATGACTGACACGATCAAAAAGACCCTGCGCGACTCTGCCGCGATGCGCTGGACGGCCCTGCTGCTCCTCGCCCTGGCGATGTTCTGCGCCTATATTTTCATGGACATCCTCTCCCCGATCAAGGACCTGATGCAGGAGACCCGCGGCTGGGATTCGACCGCATTCGGCACGATGCAGGGCTCGGAGGTGTTCCTCAACGTCTTCGTATTCTTCCTGATCTTCGCCGGCATCATCCTCGACAAGATGGGGGTCCGCTTCACCGCCGTCCTGTCGGCCGGGGTGATGCTCGTCGGCGCCTGCATCAAATGGTACGCGGTGTCCGAGTCCTTCATGGGCAGCGGCCTGGAGAACTGGTTCACGAACAACCTCAACTACATTCCCCTCTTCGACGAGCTGGGCGTGTCGCCTTTCTACCGCGGGATGCCCGCCTCCGCCAAGCTGGCGGCCTGCGGCTTCATGATCTTCGGATGCGGCTGCGAGATGGCCGGCATCACGGTCAGCCGCGGGATCGTCAAGTGGTTCAAGGGCCGTGAGATGGCCCTGGCGATGGGTTCCGAGATGGCCCTGGCCCGCCTGGGCGTCGCCACCTGCATGATCTTCTCACCCTTCTTCGCCCGCCTGGGCGACCACGTGGACGTGTCCCGCAGCGTGGCTTTCGGCGTGGTGCTGATGTGCATCGCCCTGATGATGACCATCGTCTATTTCTTCATGGACCGCAAGCTCGACAGCCAGACCGGCGAAGCCGAGGAGAAGGACGACCCGTTCAAGGTCAGCGACATCGGCAAGATCCTCTCCGACGGCGGATTCTGGATCGTGGCCCTGCTCTGCGTGCTCTACTACAGCGCAATCTTCCCCTTCCAGAAGTATGCGGTCAACATGCTGCAGTGCAACCTGACCCTGACCCCGCCCGAGGCCGGATCCTATTGGGCCGGCTCCGGCGTGACCATCGTCCAGTATGTCATCATGCTGCTCGTGGCCGCCACCGGCTTCGCCAGCAATTTCCAGAAGAAGAATTCCCGCCGGTTCATCCTGCTGGGGATCTCCATCGCCGCCCTCATCGCCTACTGCGTGATGGGCTTCCGCCGGCAGTCCGCCGAGTCCATCTTCGCGGTGTTCCCGCTGCTGGCGGTGCTGATCACCCCGATCCTGGGCAATTATCTCGACCACCACGGCAAGGGCGCCTCGATGCTGGTCCTCGGATCCATCCTGCTGATCGCCTGCCACCTGACCTTCGCGTTCGTGCTGCCCGCTTTCAAGGGCAACGCCGTCGGCGGCGTCATCGTGGCCTATGCCACCATCCTGGTGCTGGGCGCCAGCTTCTCGCTCGTGCCCGCCGCCCTGTGGCCGTCCGTGCCCAAGCTCGTGGACGCCAAAGTGATCGGTTCGGCCTACGCGCTGATCTTCTGGATCCAGAACATCGGCCTGTGGCTGTTCCCGCTGCTGATCGGCAAGGTGCTCGACAGGACCAATCCCGGCGTGACCAACCCCACGCAGTTCAACTACACCGCCCCGCTCGTGATGCTCGCCTGCCTGGGCGTGGCCGCCCTCATCCTCGGCCTCGTGCTGAAGGTTGTGGACAAGAAGAAGCATCTCGGCCTGGAAGAGCCCAATATCCAGTAGATGAAGCCGGGGGCTTTCGCCAAAACAGCCTGCTGGGTCGCCCTGGCATGTCTGGTCGTACCGATGTTCGCATCGTACTTCTTCGACGACATGTTCTCGACGATCTCCTACCTCTTTGAAGATCCCTCCCGCACGTATCTGGGCTGGGATGCCGAAGGCTATGGCCTGTACACCAGCGGATACTCCGTGCTCTGCGTGTTCGGCGGCCTGGTCGTCTGCGGCATGCTGCTCGACAAATGGGGCGTGCGGGTGACGGGGTCCATCTTCGTGGGGATGATGGCCGCGGGCGCCGGCCTGGTGCTCTGGGCTATCACCGCCGGATTCCCGCCCCAGCGCTCCCTGCGCATCGCTTACGCGGGCTGCATGTTCTTCGGGCTGGGCAGCGAGATCGCCGGTACGGCGGTCACGCGATCGATCGCCAAATGGTTCCGCCACGGGCCGATGGCCCTGGCGATGGGCCTGCAACTGGCGGTCGCCCGGCTCGGAACGGCCCTCGCCCTGGTGATTGCGCCGCGGCTGGTCGTCGAGAACGCCGGCCACGTGTACACCCTCGCCGAGACCGCCCGCCCGGCCGTTTTCGGTATGGGCCTGATGGCCGCCGGGCTCATCCTCTGGGCCGTGTTCGTCGCGATGGACGCCCGGTTCGACCGTGCTGCCGCGAGGTCTTCGCATATGGATGTCGTTCCCGGAGACTCGGAGGCGAAGCCGACAGAGGCTGACGATGTTTTCAGGATGTCCGACGCAGTCGGCATCCTGAAAAACGGCAACTTCTGGCTCGTTGGCCTGCTCTGCGTGCTGTTCTACAGCAGCATCATCGCCTTCAAGAAATTCGCGGGCGCGATCTTGATCCCGCGTTTCGCCATCCCGGCGGAGACGGCCGGATGGATGGTGTCGATGCTGCCCTTCGCCACCGTGGTGTTCGCCCCGCTCTTCGGACTGCTGGTGGACCGCCGCGGGAAGGGAACGCGCTGGATGTTGCTCGGCTCGCTCCTGGCCCTGGTCGCCCACCTCCTGCTGACCTTCGCCCCGCAGGGCGTGCCCTTCTTCGGCTACCTGGCGATGGTGCTGCTCGGCTTCGGCTACTCGCTGGTGCCCGCCGCGCTGTGGCCTTCCGTCCCGAAGATCGTGCCCGACAAGGTCCTCGGCACCACTTTCGCCCTCGTCTATTGGGTGCAGAACCTGGGTCTGCTCTCCTTCAAGATGCTGGCCGGCAAGATCCTCGGCGCCGCCGGCAGTGCGGAGCGCGGTGCTTTCTCCGTGGAACTGATGTTCACCCTGCTGTGCGTGGCCGCCGTAGGGGTCGCCCTCCTGTTCGCGCGCAACTCCCGGCGCCGGCCCGAACTGGGCCTCGACGCACCCAGCCAACGCTGAGACTATGTACGAACTCCTGGACAAGATCGACTCCCCCGCCGATATCCGGCAATTCTCCGTGGAGCAGCTCCGCACCCTGTGCGCGGAACTCCGATCCTATATCATCGAGACCTGTTCCCACAATCCCGGACACCTGGCTTCGAGCCTGGGCGCGGTGGAGCTCATCGTGGGCCTGCACTATGTCTTCGACACCCCGGCCGACAAGCTCGTCTTCGACGTCGGACACCAGGCCTACGCACACAAGATCTTGACAGGCAGGCGGGAAGCCTTCCGCTCCATGCGTTCGCAGGGCGGAATCAGCGGCTTCCCCAACCGCGACGAAAGTCCCTTCGACACCTTCGGGGTCGGCCACTCTTCCACCTCCATCTCCGCCGCCCTTGGCCTGGCCGAAGCCGCCCGGCTGAACGGCCGCCGGGAGAAGGTGGTGGCACTGATCGGCGACGGCGCGATGACCGGGGGGCTCGCTTTCGAGGGGCTCAACAATGCCGGCGCCAGCCACGCCGATCTGCTCGTGGTGCTCAACGACAACAACCAGTCCATCGAGGGCAACACGGGGGCGATGCACCGCTACCTGCTCAAACTGACCACGAGCCAGTCCTACAACCTCTTTAAGAACCGCATCTGGAACCTGCTGGGCGACAATGCTTTCCGCCGTTTCCTGCAGCGCTGGGTCCGGGCCACCAAGTCCTGGTTCGTGGGCAAGCCGGGCGGCAATCTCTTCGAGGCGCTCGGGTTCCGCTATTTCGGGCCCATCGACGGCAATGACATCGAGGAGGTGGTGACCACCCTGCACAAACTCTGCAAGGTGAGAGGTCCCCGCCTGCTGCATTGTTTCACGCTCAAAGGCAAGGGCTACGCGGTCGCGGAGACGGACCCCGTGACCTGGCACGCTCCCGGACGCTTCGATCCGAAGACCGGCGAACGCATCCACGCCCCGCACCTGCGGGACCGCTACCAGGACGTCTTCGGCGAAGTGCTCTGCGAGCTTGCCGAAGCCGACCGGAAGGTGGTGGGCGTGACCCCGGCGATGGCCCAAGGCTGCGGGATGAACCTGCTCGCCGCCCGCCGTCCCGCCCAGTTCTTCGACGTGGGCATCGAGGAGGAGCACGCGGTGACCTTCAGCGCCGGCCTGGCCGCCGGCGGGATGCGCCCCTTCTGCAATATCTACTCCGCCTTCTCCCAGCGCGCCTACGACCAGATCGTGCACGACGTGGCCCTGCAGCAACTCCCGGTGGTAATCTGCCTGGACCGCGCGGGACTCGTAGGCGAGGACGGGGCCACGCACCACGGCGCCTTCGACCTCGCCGCCTACCGCAGCATCCCCGGGGTCATCATCAGCGCTCCGCGCAACGAGGCCGAGCTCAAGGACCTGATGTACGCCGCCGCCCGCACCGAGCGCGGACCATTTATTATTAGGTACCCGCGCGGGATGGGCGAAGGGGTCCCCTGGCGCGATGTCGCGCCCGCGCCCGTGGAGATCGGCCGCGCCGAAACCCTGCTCGAGGGAGATGAGGTGGCCGTGATCGGCATCGGGCCGGCCGTGAACCGGGCCCTCGAGGCCGCACAGGCCTGGCCGGGCCGCGTGGGCGTGTATCATTTCCGCTTCCTCAAACCCTTCGACAGCGAGCGGCTCGCCGACATCGCTTCGCGCTACCGCCACATCCTCACGGTGGAGGACGGAGCCCGCTGCGGCGGACTCTACGGAGCGGTGTGCGAAGGCCTCGCCGCAGGGGGTTTCCAGGTAAGCGTGGAGGGGATCGGGATCCCCGATACCTTCATCGCGCAGGCGAAACAAACTGAACAATATACGCGCTGCGGAATGGATGTAGACGGGATACAAAAAAGTTTGCAAAAAGTTTTTGAGAATAGGAAATAATTCCTATCTTTGCAGTCCCAAATTTAAAGGGGGCTTTGAAATAATACATTGCCGATGTAGCTCAGTTGGCTAGAGCGTGTGATTTGTAATCTCAAGGTCGTGGGTTCGATTCCCTCCATCGGCTCACGATCAGCAATGTAAAAGACAGGGGCAAGTACCAGAGCGGTCAAATGGGGCAGACTGTAAATCTGCTGGCTGAGCCTACGGTGGTTCGAATCCATCCTTGCCCACAAAAAGCGGAAGCAGGTCGACGACCTTTCCATAAGCGGGGTTCGTATAATGGCTATTATGCCAGCCTTCCAAGCTGGAAATGGGAGTTCGATTCTCCTACCCCGCTCAATGAACGCCGATGTAGCTCAGGGGTAGAGCGCATCCTTGGTAAGGATGAGGTCATGAGTTCAAATCCCATCATCGGCTCCACGGAGCCGGCCGAAAGCCGGTTTATTTTTGCAAACAAACTTTTAAACGTAATATTATGGCAAAAGAAAAATTCGAGAGGACCAAACCTCATGTCAACATCGGTACGATCGGCCATGTTGACCACGGCAAGACCACTCTGACCGCTGCGATCACCAAGGTGCTCGCCGCCAAGGGTCTGAGCGAGATCAAGACGTTCGACCAGATCGACAACGCTCCCGAAGAGAAAGAGCGTGGTATCACCATCAACACCGCTCACGTCGAGTATCAGACCGCCAATCGTCACTATGCGCATGTCGATTGCCCGGGCCACGCCGACTACGTGAAGAACATGGTTACGGGTGCTGCCCAGATGGATGGCGCCATCCTCGTGGTGGCCGCTACCGACGGTCCGATGCCCCAGACCAACGAGCACGTCCTCCTCGCCAAGCAGGTGAACGTCCCGAAGATGGTCGTCTTCCTGAACAAGGTCGACCTCGTGGACGATGAGGAAATGCTTGAGCTGGTGGAGATGGAGGTCCGCGACCTCCTCAGCAAGTATGACTTCGACGGCGACAACGCCCCCGTCATCCGCGGTTCCGCTCTCGGCGCCCTTAATGGTGAGCCCCAGTGGGAGGAGAAGGTCATGGAGCTGATGGACGCTGTCGACGAGTACATCCCCCTGCCTGTCCGTGAGAACGAGAAGCCGTTCCTGATGCCTATCGAGGACATCTTCTCCATCACCGGTCGTGGCACCGTCGTTACCGGCCGTATCGAGACCGGTACCATCCACGTGAACGACCCGGCCGAGATCGTTGGTTTCAACGACCGTCCGAAGAGCACCGTGGTGACGGGTGTCGAGATGTTCCGCAAGCTCCTGGATCAGGGCGAGGCCGGCGACAATGTGGGTCTGCTCCTCCGTGGTATCGACAAGAAGGAAGTCAAGCGTGGCGAGGTTATCGCGAAGCCCGGCTCCATCACTCCTCACAAGCACTTCAAGGGCCAGATCTACGTCCTGAAGAAAGAAGAGGGTGGCCGTCACACGCCGTTCCACAACAAGTATCGTCCCCAGTTCTTCATCCGCACCCTGGATGTGACCGGTGAGATCGCTCTGCCGGCCGGTGTCGAGATGGTCATGCCTGGTGACAACGTCGAGATCGATGTCACGCTTATCACCCCGGTTGCTCTGAACGAGAACCTCCGCTTCGCTATCCGCGAGGGTGGTCGTACCGTCGGTGCCGGTCAGGTGATCAAGATCCTTGACTAATTCCGATTGCGATTCCGAGGGCGGGATCCGGTACAGGTCCCGCCCTTCCCACAGGGGAATAGAATAATGGTAATTCAGCGGTCTCCAAAACCGTCAATGTGGGTTCGATTCCTGCTTCCCCTGCTAAATATCAAAGGTTACGATTTGGTAATTGTTTAACAGATGCCGCCCTCTCGCTTCCAATTCGCGGCATCCATTAAATGTAAAGATGAGAAAGTTGATCAATTATTGTAAGGAGTCCTTCACCGAACTCACCAAGAAGACGACGTGGCCGACGTGGCCGAAGCTCCAGAGCTCCGCTACCCTCGTCATCGTCACGACCGTCCTGTTGGCGGCTATGCTTTGGGTGATCGACTATGCTTTCCAATCTCTGATGACCGGAATCTACAAGCTGTAATCTTGACTCGTTATGGGCGAAATGAAATGGTACGTTCTGCGGGCAGCAGGAGGTAAGGAGAAGAAGGCCAAAGAGTATCTCGAGAAAGAGATCGAAAGAAGCGGACTTCAGGATCAGGTTGCTCAAGTACTGGTTCCCGTTAAAAAGGAAATTGTCACGAAAAACGGCAAAAGAAAGGCAGTCGACAAGCTGCTTTTCCCTGGTTATGTACTGATCCAGGCCGAATTGAGTGCCAAGCTTGAGAACATCATCCGGAACCTCGTCCCCGGCATGTCCGGTTTTCTCACTGAGAAGAAGACGACTACCGGCGCCCAATTCGAGCGTATCCCTGTGCCTCTCCGTGAGGAAGAGGCGCAGCGGATCCTCGGCGTTCAAGATGAAAATGCCGACAATGCGGCCGAGACCCTCGTCAATTACGAGATCGGCGAGTCCGTCCGCATCACCGACGGCCCGTTCAGCGGGTTCAGCGGCACGGTCGACGAGATTCTGGAAGACCGGAGCAAGGTCAAAGTAATTGTGGTGATCTTCGGAAGGAAGACCCAACTCGAACTCAGCTTTACGCAAGTAACTAAAGAATAACAATTCATCATGGCAAAAGAAGTTACCGGATTTATCAAGCTCCAGATCAAAGGCGGAGCTGCTAATCCTGCACCTCCGGTAGGACCTGCACTCGGTTCCAAAGGCTTGAACATCATGGAGTTCTGCAAGGCTTTCAATGCAGCCACGCAGGGTAGCGCGGGCAAGATCCTGCCCGTCGTCATTACCGTTTACTCCGACAAGTCCTTCACCTTCGAAGTCAAGCAGCCGCCCGTGGCTGTCTCCCTGAAAGAAGCGGCCAAGATTACCACCGCTTCCGGAGAGCCGAACCGCAAGAAGGTTGCGTCCGTGACCTGGGACCAGGTCAGGGCCATCGCCGAAGGCAAGATGCCGGACCTCAACTGCTTCACCCTCGCATCCGCTATGCGTATGGTTGCAGGTACCGCAAGAAGTATGGGTATCACCGTGACCGGTGAGTTCCCCGAGAACCTTTAAAAATCGACACGCTTTATGGCAAGAATGACAAAAAATCAGAAGGCAGTCGTGGAGAAATATGATCCCCACAAACTGTATCCGCTCGCTGAGGCGTGCCAGGTGGTAAAGGATATCACTTATACCAAGTTTGACGCTACCGTCGAGATCTCCGCGAATCTGGGCGTTGACCCGCGCAAGGCCAACCAGATGATCCGTGGCGTGGTCACCCTGCCGAACGGCACGGGTAAGGTCGTCCGCGTGCTCGTCCTCTGCACTCCCGACAAGGAGAGCGAGGCGACGGCCGCCGGCGCCGACTACGTGGGCCTCGATGAGTACATCGAGAAAATCAAAGCAGGCTGGACGGACGTGGATGTCATCATCTGCACGCCTTCCGTGATGGCCAAGGTCGGTGCGCTGGGTAAGATCCTCGGTCCGCGCGGCCTGATGCCGAACCCCAAGACCGGTACGGTCACCATGGAGGTCGGCAACGCCGTCAAGGCCTCCAAGGCCGGTAAGATCGACTTCAAGGTCGACAAGACCGGTATCATCCATACGGGCATCGGCAAGGTCTCCTTCAGCGCCCAGCAGCTCTACGAAAACGCCGCAGAGGTGCTCAACGCCGTCGCGAAACTCAAGCCCCAGGCCCTCAAGGGGACTTATATGAAGAGCGCAGCCCTGTGCTCCACGATGAGCCCCGGTATCAAGATCGATCTCAAGGCATTCCTCAACAAAGGTGCTGAGTAAAAATTCAATATTATGAAAAAAGAAGTTAAAGGTCAAATTATTGAAACCATCTCAGCGCAGCTTCAGCAGTATCCCAACTTCTACATCACCGATATTGCTGGCTTGAATGCTGGACAGACAAGCAAACTCCGTCGTGAGTGCTTCAAGGAAGGTATCGTCCTGAGCGTCGTCAAGAACACCCTCTTCGCCCACGTCCTCAAGGGAGTGGAGAACGAGGATATGAAGTCCTTGACCGAAACTCTGGTGGGCAACACCGCCATCATGTACACCAACGTCCCCGCCGCCCCCGGCAAGCTCATCAAGAAGCTTCAGCGCGAGGGTTTCGCCAAACCGGTGGTCAAGGGTGCGTTTGTGCAGGACTGTGTCTTCATCGGTGAAGACAAACTCGACCAGCTCGCTGCCATCAAGACCCGCGAAGAGCTCATCGGCGACATCATCGCCCTCCTCCAGAGCCCGATCCAGCGCATCATCGGCGGTCTCGAGCACGCCTCCGAAGGCAAGGCCGACGACGAGAAGGTCGGCGCTGCGAAACCCGCGGCCGCCGAAGCTCCCGCAGAAGAGGCTGCTCCCGCAGCTGAGGCTCCTGCAGCAGAATAAGTAAATATTAACAATTAAAAAGTATAAGAATTATGGCAGATGTTAAAGCCCTTGCAGAAGAGTTGGTTAACCTTTCTGTAAAAGACGTTCAGGAACTTGCTAAGGTCCTCAAGGAAGAGTATGGTATCGAGCCTGCAGCTGCTGCTGTGGTCGTCGAGGCTGGCGCCGGTGCCGGTGCTGCCGCCGAGGCTGAGCAGACTGAGTTCGACGTGGTCCTCAAGAGTGCGGGTCAGGCCAAGCTCAATGTCATCAAGATCGTCAAGACCGAACTCGGTCTCGGTCTGAAGGAAGCGAAGGATCTCGTTGACAGCGCTCCTGCAACGATCAAGGAGAAGATTTCCAAGGCAGAGGCCGAAGCCCTCAAGGCCAATCTTGAGGAAGCCGGCGCCGAGGTCGAGATTAAGTAAATCCCGCCTCTCCCTGCTTCGGGGACAAACAGGTTTAGAGCCAAGGGATAATAGGCTCTAAACCTTTTTCCGTATTAATTTTTCTTCTTTTTCCAACGTTTCCAACGGCAGAATATGTCAAAAAAGGCAACCAACAAGCGCATTAATTTCGCAACATCCAAGATCTTGGAATACCCGGACCTGCTGGAGGTTCAACTCAAGTCTTTCCAGGACTTCTTCCAGCTGGAGACCACGCCCGAGAACCGCAAGAACGAGGGCCTCTTCCAGGTATTCCAGGAGATCTTCCCGATTGAGGATACGAGGAACAACTACAAACTCGAGTTCATCGATTATTTCATCGATCCCCCTCAGTATTCCATCGAGGAATGCCTCGACCGCGGACTGACCTACAATGTCCCGCTCAAGGCTAAACTCCGCCTTTCCTGTACAGATCCGGAGCACGAGGATTTCGACACCCGCGTCCAGGACGTTTATCTGGGCAATATCCCGTATATGACGCCCTCCGGTACATTCGTGATCAACGGATCCGAGCGCATCATCGTCTCCCAGCTGCACAGATCCCCCGGCGTGTTCTTTGACCAGAGCATGCACGCCAACGGAACGAAGCTCTACTCCGCCCGCATCATCCCCTTCAAGGGTTCCTGGATCGAGTTCGCGACGGACATCAACAATGTGATGTACGCCTACATCGACCGTAAGAAGAAGTTGCCGGTGACCACCCTCCTCAGGGCGATCGGCTACAATGCCGACAAGGACATCATCGACATCTTCGACCTGGCCGACGAGATCGAGGTCACCCCCGAGAACCTGGAAGCCGGCAAAGGCCGCAAGCTCGCCAACAACGTGCTCAAGACCAAGTTCGAGGACTTCATCGACGAGGACACCGGCGAGGTGACCCCCGTGGAGCGTATCGAGATCATCGTCAAGCGCGGCGAGATCCTCGACGATGCGACCATCGAGGCCATCCTCGAAGCGGACGAGAAGAGCATCCTCCTGCAGAAAGACGAGGTGGGCTCCGCCGAGTACGCCATCATCTTCAACACCCTGCAGAAGGATCCGACCAACACGGAAATCGAAGCTGTCAACTACATCTACAAGCAGCTCCGCAATTCCGAACCGCCGGATGAGAGTACCGCCCGCGATGTCATCGACAAGCTCTTCTTCTCCGAGAAGAGATACGACCTGGGCAATGTCGGCCGCTTCCGCCTCAACAAGAAGCTCGGCCTGAGCATCGCCCCCGACGTGCGCGTGCTGACCAACACCGATATCATCGAGATCATCAAGTACCTCATCCAGCTGATCAACTCCAAGGCCTCCGTCGACGACATCGACCACCTGTCCAACCGCCGTGTCCGCACGGTGGGCGAGCAGCTTGCCAACCAGTTCAGCGTGGGTCTGAGCCGTATGGCCCGCACCATCCGCGAGCGGATGAACGTCCGCGACAGCGAGCAGTTCAACCCGATCGACCTGATCAACGCCAAGACACTCTCTTCCGTGATCAACTCGTTCTTCGGCACGAGCCAACTCTCGCAGTTCATGGACCAGACCAACCCGCTGGCCGAGATTACCCACAAGCGCCGTCTGAGCGCCCTGGGTCCCGGCGGTCTGAGCCGCGACCGCGCCGGTTTCGAGGTCCGTGACGTGCACTACACGCACTACGGCCGCCTCTGCCCGATCGAGTCGCCGGAAGGCCCGAACATCGGTCTGATCTCCTCGCTGTGCGTGTACGCCCGCATCAACGGTCTCGGATTCATCGAGACCCCGTATCGCGACGTCAAGGACGGCAAGGTGGACCTGTCCGCCGCCGGCTGCCACTACATGAGCGCCGAGGAGGAAGAGTCCAAGCGCGTCTCCCTGGCCAATGTCCGGATGGACGACGACGGGAACATCCTCGAGGACCGCATCCAGTGCCGTCTCGAGGCCGACTTCCCGGTCGTCACCAAGGAGGAAGTGGACTATATGGACGTGGCTCCGAACCAGATGGCTTCGGTCGCCGCCTCCCTCATCCCCTTCCTCGAGCACGACGATGCGCACCGCGCCCTGATGGGTGCGAACATGATGCGCCAGGCCGTTCCGCTGCTCAAGCCGGAATCCCCGATCGTGGGCACCGGTCTGGAGGAGCGCGTCTGCATCGACTCCCGTACCCAGTTCATCGCGGAGCGCCGCGGCGAAGTGACCTACGTGGACGCCAATGAGATCCGCATCCGCTATGAGAAGAGCGCGGACGAGAAATTCGTCAGCTTCGCTCCGGAAGAGACCGTCTACAAGCTCCCGATCTACCGCAGGACCAACCAGAGCACCACGGTGACCCTCACCCCGCTCGTGTCCAAGGGCGACAAGGTCGAGAAAGGCCAGGTGCTCACCCAGGGTTATGCCTCGCAGAACGGCGAGCTCGCCCTCGGCCGCAACCTGATGGTCGCGTTCATGCCGTGGAAGGGCTACAACTACGAGGATGCCATCGTGCTCTCCGAGGAGATGGTCAAGTGGGACGTCCTCACCTCGATCCACGTGGACGAGTACCTCACCGAAGTCCGCGACACCAAGCGCGGCATGGAGGAGCTCACCTCCGATATCCCCAATGTCAGCGAGGACGCCACCAAGGACCTCGCCGAGGACGGTATCGTCCGCATCGGTGCGCACATCGAGCCGGGCGACATCATGATCGGCAAGATCACCCCGAAGGGCGAGAGCGACCCGTCCCCGGAAGAGAAGCTCCTCAAGGCCATCTTCGGCGACAAGGCCGGTGATGTCAAGGATGCCTCCCTCAAGGCCAACCCGTCGCTGAGCGGCACCGTCGTGGGCACGGCCCTCTATGCCAAGATCTCCAAGGAGACCGGCAAGAAGAGCCAGTCCAAGAACGACCAGAAGGCCCGTCTCGAGATGCGCCAGGCCGAGTTCGACCGCAAGGCCGAGAAGCTCCACGCCGACTTCCTCCAAAAGCTTGCGATTCTCACCAAGAACCGCAAGAGCGCCGGTATTTCCGACCTCTACGGGGTGGAGATCATCCCGAAGGACAAGAAGATCACCGCCGAGATGCTCAAGGGCATCGACTACACCAATATCACGTCCGGGAAATGGACGACGGACAAGGAGACCAACACCCTCATCCGCGACCTCATCAACAACTACTGCATCGCTCTCAAGACCGAGCAGGCGATCTGCAAGCGTGAGATGGACAAGATCAAGGTGGGTGACGAACTCCCCAACGGTGTGATGCAGCTTGCCAAGGTGTACATCGCCAAGAAGCGCAAGATCACCGTCGGTGACAAGATGGCCGGCCGCCACGGCAACAAGGGTATCGTGGCCAAGATCGTCCGCCAGGAGGACATGCCGTTCCTCGAGGACGGCACCCCTGTGGACATCGTCCTCAACCCGCTCGGTGTGCCTTCCCGTATGAACCTCGGCCAGATCTACGAGACCGTGCTCGGTTGGGCCGGTTCCCGTCTGGGCCTGAAGTTCAGCACGCCGATCTTCGACGGTGCCAGCATCGAGGAGATCTGCGAGTACACGGACAAGGCCGGTGTTCCCCGCTTCGGCAAGACCATGCTCCGCGACGGCGGCACGGGCGACTACTTCGACCAGCCTGCGACCGTGGGCGTGATCTACATGATCAAGCTCGGCCACATGGTTGACGACAAGATGCACGCCCGCTCCATCGGTCCCTACTCCCTCATCACCCAGCAGCCGCTCGGCGGCAAGGCCCAGTTCGGCGGCCAGCGCTTCGGTGAGATGGAGGTCTGGGCCCTCGAGGCCTTCGGTGCAGCCAACGCCCTGCAGGAAATCCTGACCGTCAAGTCCGACGACGTCGTCGGGCGCTCCAAGACCTACGAAGCCATCGTCAAGGGCGATCCGATGCCGCCTGCAGGCATCCCGGAATCCCTCAACGTGCTCCTCCACGAACTCCGTGGACTTGGTCTCAAGGTTACTTTGGATTAATTGTTTTGAACGAAACGTAATATGCCTACTTTCAATAACAAAGACAATAAGGTAAAGAGCAACTTCCAGACGATCAGCATCTCCCTCGCATCGCCGGAGGACATCACCGAACGTTCGTGCGGCGAGGTCCTCAAGCCCGAGACCGTCAACTACCGGACCTACAAGCCCGAGCGCGACGGACTCTTCTGCGAGAAGATTTTCGGCCCGACCAAGGATTACGAGTGCTATTGCGGCAAGTACAAGCGCATCCGCTACCGCGGCATCGTTTGCGACCGCTGCAACGTCGAGGTCACCGAGAAGAAGGTGCGCCGCGAGCGGATGGGCCACATTACCCTCACCGTTCCCGTCGCCCACATCTGGTACTTCAAGTCCGCGCCCAACAAGATCTCCGCGCTCCTCGGCCTGCCGGCCAAGAAGCTCGAATCCGTGATCTACTACGAGAAATACATCGTGGTGCGTCCGGGCGCCAGCGACCTGCCCAAGATGGAGCTTCTCTCCGAAGACGAGTATCTGGACGCCCTCGCCCGCATCCCGGGCAACGAGAACCTGCCGGACAGCGATCCCGACAAGTTCATCGCCAAGATGGGTGCGGAGGGCATCTATGACCTCCTCAAGGAGATCGACGTCGAGGAGCTCGGCCGCGACCTCCGCGAGCGCATGAACGTGGAGAGTTCGCAGCAGCGCAAGACCGAGATTCTCAAGCGCCTGCAAGTCGTGAAGTGGTTCCAGGAGTCCAAGGGGATCAACCGTCCCGAATGGATGGTGATGAAGGTCATCCCCGTGATCCCGCCGGATCTCCGTCCGCTCGTCCCGCTGGACGGCGGCCGTTTCGCCACCTCGGATCTCAACGACCTCTACCGTCGTGTGATCATCCGCAACAATCGTCTGAAGAAACTCATCGAGATCAAGGCTCCGGAAGTCATTCTCCGCAACGAGAAGCGCATGCTCCAGGAAGCCGTCGATTCCCTCTTCGACAACTCCAAGAAGTCCTCCGCCGTCAAGAGCGAGTCCAACCGGGCCCTCAAGTCCCTGTCCGACTCCC